>WLWD01000096.1_pt1 | contig 153040 bp, 130 predicted proteins | sample 6712731 | NCBI WGS metagenome assembly WLWD01 (sample SAMN12718690, study PRJNA576275) | sponge metagenome | isolation source: marine sponge | host: Mycale hentscheli | place: New Zealand: South Island, Marlborough, Capsize Point | collected 2014-11-01
CCAAATCTCCATTCCGTGTTTGAGAAGCTATATATAGCCTAGAAAAATGAGAACAATTATTCTTCAGGGATAAAAGTTGCAGTTGCTTGCTGGACTTCTTATGAACTGGAGGTCGGCTAAAGAGGTGAAGATTGTTTCGTTTTATAGGGTCAGCAATTGCCTTCGTCTGCTTCACTAATCTTTCTTCCACATAGGTTTCATACTGGTCTAGGCCAAGCTGTTCAATGTCTTTAAATGTATCACTCAGAGCTGTGTCTACAATGTTTCGGCTGTCCACCAGAAGATCCTCACTATCCTCAAGGAATGGATTTCCCAATTCTTCAATCACTTCAGTTAGTGATTGCATGTCTCGTGCAAATGCAGACTGTATGTGCTGCTTTTGTTCATGGTGACAGGTTTCTGTGCTTTATTTCTTCTTTTCATCAGATGTCTGAAATTCTCCAATCAAACGTGCCATTTCAAGGTCTGAAACCATCCATCGATGCAGAGCTGTAGAGTTTTCTGTGAGCCCAATAGCTCCACCATCACCTTTCACAATGGCATTATTTTGCTCGTGAGCTTGATCTATAGAAATGGCTGAAAATGAGCGTTTCGACTTCTTGACTATAAAATTCCGCTTGGCAAATTCTGCATAGATGCTAGGATGGCTCTGTTCCAGTGAAATCATGTCGTGCAAGCGAACTGGAGTCCACCTGGCATAGTGAGTGTGGTCCAAGGCAAAATACCATGGGATGATCTTCGCAAGAGCTTGAACATAGAGTTCAAAATTTCCCTCAGTATTGATCTTACGAAGATCAGTACATAGATTTCCAACTGTAATATGATGGACCAGAACTGGAACTGGGGGCATTTTTGAGCTTTTTCACCACACCACTTTTCAAATGTTCTATCTTCGATTTCATCTTCTACTACTGACTCATTGTAAGCCTTATTTAAAAGCAAGTACAGGTGTTAATTGCAGCTGCTATCCAAGTGTTTAGTTACTGTTGCTTCATTTGCCGTAATGTGTTGGCCTCTCTGCTACATGAAGATCATTACTGTCCTCAGTGAAAGGATTGCCCATATCTTCTATAACTCCGGTCAGTGATTTCACATTTTGCGTAAAGCAAGTTGGCTATGACAAGTTTTACTGTGCAGAATACTATGTGTATATCACTTACAGTTGCTTAAACGACCATAACTTTTGATTGAAAATAGATATAACTTTGATTCAAATTTTATATTATTCCTCTTAATATGAGCTTTCATATGATACCTAACATGCACTATTTAGTTTAATAATTCAAAAATTACTACAACCGTAGTAATTACGGCATACTAATTAGCACCTAAAGGTCAAAAAAGGTCAAATCAGAGATGCCCCTATAGCCTAAAATCATCTTCAGGTTGTTGGCTATCAGCATGCAAAATTTCATGCTTCTATCACAAAAGTCACAATACCCCTAAAAACATGCACATATCTGCTCTACTATGAGAAATAGGACTGTCTGGAAGTCAAAGAAGAATACAAAACTGTGCATCACAAGGATGTATCACTTATGTGGAAGTTGTTTAATTTTGGTTCTAATTGTCTCAGAAAAAAAAAAAAAAAAATATATATATATATATATATATACATGCAAACATTAACTACAAGCATGGCATGGGCAAATATAATTCTCCACCTCTTCACAACAGCCAGTGTGAGTGGCGAAGGTGAAAAACATTGCTCAATGATATACGACAGTTGTCCCCAAAGATATTTTCACAGTTAATACGCTTGCTGGAAACTCAATAGAAAAGGTGAGTGGTTACAATAGGAGCACTAACGTATGTAAGCTTACTAAGATAGGTATCAAAAATTCAGTGGTGTGCTAAAAAAAATTACAATTTTGAATGAGTAGGAAAAAATTGTCTGGTATGATCAACCTTAACCCTTTGCCGACGAACGCAGGCGAGCAATTATGTAATTAAATACGCGCACGCCGTAAAACCAATTAGTTGCCCGAGACGACGACGTTTTACCAGTGGAGTTCGACACGTGGAAAAAGAAAACGGGCGAGTGTTTCTTTTGTGTTAGGCCTCAAATAATCTGCCTCTAGCGTTGTAGCTATGGTAATTCGTTAGTTTATAGTTTATAGAGTTGTTTTGAATACAAACTTAGTTGGAATTATCGAGGAGGCCATAGTTTGTTAGCTATTTTTTTAGCTTATTATTTATGAAAGGAGAAATCACACCCAAGTGTAAGTTCTAGTTTTAGTTTGCTTATTTCTAGCTACTTTAGGCCTTTACTTCTTAGTAGATGTTCTATTTGAAAATAGCTAGACACAAAGTGTAGGAAAAATTTTTTTTTGTTTAGTTGGTGCACTTGATATAAGTTATACTTATTTTATAAGACTTATTTTGTAGAATAGAGATTGTAAAATGTATACTATGTAAGCTACTGAACGTTTTAGCGCGCTACGCGCTCTGTAACTGTAATAACAGAGCAAAAAAGAGCTTGTCACGAATTCGTGACAGCCGTATTCTCTTGACGCACCCGGTGTGTCACAGATTCGTGACCATCGTACGCGCGCGTTAAGTTACGGCGGTCACGAATGCGTGACGATCGTACGCAAAGGGTTATGGAATAAACCAATTGGCCAGATGCTGTAGCACTGTTGTCCATCCAAAACAGCACTTAAAACTTAAGGTCCTCATCATTTGTGCCAGTAATTAGCCTTTAACTTTGTCTCGACCATAACCAACAGCACAACCCCACTACTTTACACTTACATCTCCTGCACATTATATTCTTGATTGGGCAGGCAAGGCTAGGATAGTCAGTATAATGGACTTAGCCTGTAAGGTCTCTATCAGGTGGCAATAAATTATGGAAGCAATAACATCACTTTGTTACACCATATGATCCAAGAGTGCCCCTTGGCATGCTGAATGTATTGAAGACAGTTGGGCTGATGAATTTAGGATATCTTGTATATTTTGGCTAAGGGGAGGTGAAAATTTCACAACATTGTACTGGCCATGGCTGAATAAAAATATCCCATCACAAAATAAGGCATAAGGTGCCGTGGGATTGCAATGAGTCGGGTGCATAGGGTTCCAAACTTCAGGCAGTATACAGATTCTACAATGTATACTTTCTTAATACTGAGCAATGCCTTGACACAGACAAAATTCATCTTTACCACCTCAACTACTGCGAATGCCTTATTGTAAAAACAATGACTCACCAGTTCAGGTCCTCCAGCCAAATATATATCACCTAAATTGCTGTTATACAACACCCAATAGTCTTGCTCATAATTATACTATTCTGCATATACATTTGTGGTGGTCTTGTATTATAATATCTTTGATTGTATATTTGGACAAGGGTTCTATACAATGTTAAGGTTATTTTTAAAATTTAACAAACATTTAGCAAAGTCGTAACATTAATATACAAATATTATAGTTTGTAAATGCAACATTAAAGATACTCAGAGTTAACTGAAAACAGACAATTGTAGACAGTAAGTAGATACAGTGCATTGTTGAAGGAAAATTAGGTTTTCAACATTTTATATTTTATTATTAACTATTAATTAGTCGTTATGGCACTAATACTCAATCAGCATTCAAGACTAATGTTAAAAAAAGTATTATATAGTATTAAAAGAAAGAATGAACTTGATGACTAGCTGCAACATGACATTTGTTACGATAATACATTAAAAATAAAAACAACTTTACAACAGTCTTAATAATAATAAACTTGATGACTAGTTGCAACTGGCCTGACAATACATTAAAAATAAAACAAGTTCACAACAATTTGTGTTAAAAAAAAGAAAGAAAAATTAATGTTCTATAATTCTGAGTATTCAATTTCAGAACCACAAGCACTGTCTCCAGAATCACTGTAACCATGGTTACAAATTGTATTTCCCATTTCTATTTTTTCATCAATGACGAGAGACGATGGAGAAGAACCCGGTGAGCCACTAACATCACTTTCATCTGCTATTACATCATAATGAGGTCGTCTTAATCTAAAGAGAATTTGTGGAGGCAACTGAGTGTCATGAATTTGGTGATTATTCTCACACTGTCCATTATCTTTGTCCAAAGCATTCATCTTAATTTCATTTGGAGAAAGGTCATTATCAAGATTAAATGAGGTCATTTCAATCGGGGCTGCACTACTTTTGAAATCAGATGTGCCTTCTTTAGAAATTAGTCCAGCTGATATTCGCATCGTCCTGGTATTTAAGGCTCTGCTTGTGAGAGTTGTTTCCTTTGTTGAATAGGATCTAGGGGCCCTACCGGTGTATGAAACACTGGAAGGAGTAGCTCCTTTTTTCTTCGGATTATAACGATAACATGAGAGCAGTTTCTTCCACTCTTCTCGTGCATCTTGTCCAATGACACAAAAAAAGATGAAAAGCATCAGTCCTTGAGTGGTGCTGAATATGACAAAAAAATATTGGACTACGCCTGCTGCCACTGATATACTTAAGGCTCCAAAAAGCCACGATAGTCCAAACATAAGCATAACACTCACCACACTTAACATAGTTTTTAAAGTATTAGAAATAAGTTTCTTTCGATCTTTTTCGTTTTTTGCATCAACTATTTTCTTTTTACTATGCTTCAATAACACTCTTACCACCATGACACATACGATTGCATTGAAAACTATTATGGAGAATAAAGGAGCCAAAAATATACCACCACGAATTCGATTATCTCTAAGAAAACAACTACAACCACAAAACAAATATTGTAAGTATAATAAACAAAACATCCTATAAATATAACAATACATATAAATACTTAGTACCAATTACATAAGTCAGAGCATACTCATGCGGGTGGGCAAAAATTTCCATATGTGAGAATGATAAACTTGCTGTTGTGAAGAATTGGAAGTAATAAATCAAAGGATAGTCACAGAGCACTGCACTATGTCTTACTTAACATAGAAACAACTCGTACTATTAAGTGCCAACATGTATTTAACTAATCTGGAGCTAAAATTCAGTTAAACATCCTTCATACCAACTAAGCCTCTTTATTATACTGACAAAAAAAATTTCCCTCGATACAACACATTGAAATAGGACTACTGCAACAAAAAAAAGAAAAAAAAAAAAAAAGTACAACTATAACACTTACAAGGTATCAGCTATAAGGTAGTTTTCTCCAGTAAATAAAGTAGTAAGTCCAATAACAGGAAACAGTAATGGAACAACTAAAAGTGAACAGAAATAACCACAATGTACATAGACTTGCTGTATAAAATGTAAATTATACACACATAAAAAATATACAGGAAAAATTAGTCACAGCTATAGAAGGCATTGTTTAAACATTTTATTGCTATAGTTCTATTTATTTGGATATATCATTTACCCTAAGGCTGGTAAAAACGCTTTCAATAAAATAATCTGTCAGATAAGAATGTCATAGTTTATCCATTCATATTTTTCTTGCGTTTGGTTATAACTACATAGTGTGCATCTCTGGAATAGTACTAGAGCTTGTTTCAAGTGAGTTTCAGATATTTCAGCAAGGTTACTGAGGTTATTAATGATAAAACATTCATATGTGTGTATGTATATATATATATATAATATACATATAAACACAGAATACGGTCTATTTTGAGGTAAGTTCCATATTTTAGTAAGGTTACCGAGGCTATTACTGATATAATAATACATAGGATATATTGCCTTGAGTTTCTGTGTCACAAATTGAATGCTGCACATTGAATGCTCCAACTCTTCCATGTGTAGTTCAAGACAGCTAAATATTAAAAGTATAGCGGAGTTACCTCTGAATGTTTACTGTATCGTAAAAAAGATCCAATGCATAATTGTACAGTTTATTATACACGTTGTACAAAATGTGGGTGACATTGTACTCTCACGCTTGTATTTTCACTCACATTCGACTGTGAAAATTCTCTCCCCATATTATATGCCGACAACTTATGCAATCAGCATATTATTTAGCACCGCCTTTTCTAGGACAAAAGAGGTTAGAATACTATTACGAGAGAGTTCATTAGTCACAGCTACAAGCTTCAAAGGTGAGGCTATTTTAAGCAGGTTAAAGGTTTTAATGTAATAACAACACAAGTAACTATGATCTTGAAACTGGTGCAGAAAGTGATAAAAACATTTTTTTTAAACGTTACAATCCCAATGTTTGATTTCAAGAACTGCCTATATATTAAATGAAGGATATGAGTCATCAAACAATAATTTTTATTTAAAAAATCTATCAAATAATTAATTGAAAGTATTAGTGCAATATTTTGTTAAATAAAGACATTATGGAACTGCATACCTTGTTACACTACAGTGATAATTAATCATGTATTCATTGCTATCCTATATCTCCTTTAATTATTGCAAGAATCAACAAATGCAACTAACGTTTTCAACATACCCCAACAAATGATGGACACAACACCAATGAAAACACTACTAGTTCGTCCAAAGACAATAATCAACTTTTTGAACATCAATATAGCTTCTGCACCCATCCAAAATACAGCTGCAAGGGTGAAATATTGTATAAGGAAAGAAATTGTAGTACATGCATATTCATTCTGTGTTTGCTCAATTCCAGCACTGAATGTTAGCAACATCAAAAAGAGAGCAATACAGAGTTGTGCATGGAACTTGCTGGCATCTCTCTGACGAAGTTTCCTATTAAAAACAATATTTCAATTAATATTTTGTAACACAATTACTTACTTGAAAAATAGCATTGTAAACACGGTGAGCAGAAGTCCAACCATAGACAACACAGATCCTATAATGGTTAAAAATTTAAGAGCTTTTTCTTCGCTTGGACTGATTATAGGAGCATTGATATTCTATATAAAATAGAAAATGATATATTAAGCAGTCTCACCTGTTTTACTACTGCATATAATGCAAGCTAATATAAAAAAAGATGTTTTCACATTATTTCAATTAGTAAAGGTATTAATGATATACATACAGTAGTTTGATAAAGTAAAGGTGTGGGACCACTTAAGCTGTGTTCCCCATACCCTTTGCCAAATGAAGCTACCCTAATCTACAAATGTAACATCAGTGGTATGTACTTAGTACTAGAGGTGAATAATTGAAACTCGGGTATATACTATTTATTATATGTACGGATGATACATGGTCCCCTAAAACATGCATGTGACTTCTTCCCATAGTATTTTGAGTTAGTGCTCTCAGTTTCTTCTGATACTAAAACATAAGCACTTTCTTTTTTGGTTTCCCTATTGTTCAAGTTGCGGTGAGTGGTTACACTATTATTGAAACCCTTTACCAGAGAAATTTAACAATTTGTAGTAGTTGAGTGCTTGTTATTAAGAGCTATTGGTACTTCTGATGGTAAAATTCTTTTTTCCTGAGAAGCACAGTGCTTCCAGTTTAAAGAGTAAACACTTTGAAAATTTGACTGCGTTATGGTTTTTATTCCACTGCAGGGAAAACTAAAAGGTCTACAAAGTTGTTTTTTTTTGTATGCAGATAATATATTAAGGCCATGTTAATAGGTTCATCAAATTAGTTTGTGGTTTTATGGTGGTTATATGTGCAATAGGTGACACCTTGAAGAGGCTGAATTTTATCATTTTCAAAATTTGATGTGTTTAGGCCAGGAAAAATACAATTTAATACTTGGACCTTTCTCACTTAGCACATATGAAATATGGCCTGTGAAGTTTATTTGAAAAATAAATTGGTGCACCAAATTTATTTCATTATTCAAAAATTTCAGGCCAAAAAAAAAGGTACCAAAAGTGTTTAGGCCAGTATTTTTATGTTTTTATACTTGGACCGTTCTAGACTTGTCAGAACATAGAGTAATAATTGAAGTTTCATTATATATATATATATATTTTTTTTTTTTTGTGAGGTGAAATATTATATTTTGTGGAAAAAAATTGGAAAATGTTAGCTGACTATCAGCTTTGGCGGCAGAGATTGCCCTTTGATGACGTTTATTCAGATTATAGCGGTATGCCTGCTACATAATTGGTACGTAAAAACTTGGCGCAGGCGCACTCAAGTCAATTATTGCCAGGCGGCAAAAAAGCGGGTAGCACTTCTTACTGCATTTCTTTCTCCCGGGCAAAAGCTAATGCGTGGTAGCTAGTTTCTGCGTCCCATAAATTTCTTGTTGTCCATCTAGAGGACATACTAAGAGGGGACAAGCGGTACTGCTGTTTGGAACCAGGCGACGCCGAAAATTGAGGAGCTAAGCAAGCACTCCTGAAATGCCTGCCAAGTTTGGACTCGCAGAGGCACCTTGATGAGAGGCTTTAGTGTTTGTAGTACCTCTTCTGTGCTCTGGATTAGTAGTTAAGAGGTGAGCAATCAGCAATTTAGATTTTAGTTGGCAAGTTATATGTCTCAACTAGTAGTTCTAGAAGAGTTAAGGTTTTAAACAGATATTGGGAGTCCTGGGATACAAAGAAAGCTATTATCAATTGTGCCCTCTGCTGTGAACTTTAGACTGCATTCTGGTGGTGGTACACTCTTGAAAGAATTGTATGGGAAGCCAAAAAAATTTCAGTAATGTTAACTAATACTTAATATTGCTCTAACTAATTTTGCTATATGTGTTAGCTTGCACACTGATGTATGAAGCATTCATCCCTCCTGATTCCACCTCAATCTGACAGGCACTTTTCAGGCTCTTCTGGAATTTCCCCTGATGTAGTCATTTGTCATAATATATTGTCACACAAATATTATTTTCATCAACTTTCTAGTATGAAGGTGCATTATCAAAAACGAATAAATTTAGGCAACATTTTAAAAAAAAGTGACGTTGCCGTGTATCTGAAATAGCAACTTATTTGATAAAAATGTGTACATAATTTATGTGTGTTCCAGAAAGTGACTGGTAAGCATTGTCATAGTGTAGGCTCGGTGTGGGAAGCAATATCCAGTTCTTTAATCCAAGTTTACCAGTGGCATCATCTATTGACAGCTTCAATGAATAATTCTTACTATAAGTGACCTTGAGCATCACCAAGAGAGGGTCAGCAGGGCCTGCTACATTATTTTTGCTGGAAACTTTTACCATTAATAGTGTTAGCAATATCAACCATTAATTTTAAACTCTCCTTGTTTGCATTGGCTGTGTAGTTATCGCAGTCCAATAAAGCCTTAATTAAGCATGCAGCAATTTTTAAATAAGGGAAAGTACGTACACGTGGGCAAAATTAATAGGGAAAGTACCGTTTTGCCCGCGTCATAATGAACGCAGGTGAGTATTGAATGACGACCTGGTGACGACACAGAAGAAAATATGACGACAAAATAAAATGGCGATAATGTATTAGAGTCTATGGGAGAAGTCTGGTTTGAAGTTTCTGAGGAACTTTGTTGTGTTATGATTGCATTAACATATTATTTTTAGTGACAAGGAATTTGTAACTACAGTTTTGTGAGACAAAATTGGTCCTATCATAGTGTTTCAAAAAGTTTACTCTTTAAGCTGGAAGCACTGTATATCTGCAACTATATAATGCTTGCATTTATTCCCTTTTTTTCCATGCACAGACTTCATGTAATAATGATTTTTTGAACTTGAAAATACGGAGTAAGTTTAATTGAAACAAAATTTTTGGTTCGTGGGCCTCCGTCAGTGATCAGCTATAATTGAAAACAATAATTCAATGAAGCAGCAAAGTTGCGAACCCTCAGCGCTACTAAACACTACCTAGCTATTACAATATAATCTCAGACCAAAAGAACAAGCAATCTATTAGCTTTATTAATCAGGCACCAACATAAGGTAAGAAGCTAAACAGGCCAGAAACACTCATTGGTATACATTTTCAACGCGAAACTTCACTCCTTTCAACTCCGTTACTTCACTGAGCATAAAGCAAACTACAACATGGGCTGCAAGAAATTATTTGCTCTCATGATTATGACATGAAGCTAGGGGGCATTGCCAACTAAAGCATTTACCTATACAGAGCTGAATGATTCGTGTTTTTTCCCCAACAATTAGCCTGAAATAAAAAAAAAGTAGCACAATGAAAGGTCCTAAATCTTTGTTCTGAGTAAGTTCATACCTAAATCAATGGTTAATTGTCAGTTATCTCCACAATCAGAGCATGGCAGACAGACAGGACGACTACTATTAACACCCTTGCGCATGTGCGCTGAGGGTTCACTGATGAAGGTACACAAACATTTTAATTATTTCAATTAAACATATTGCGTATTTTTAAGTTTATATTTCTTTATTATTGTTACTGACAACGATATATCAAACCAGCTAAGCTAACGAATTATTCATCAATACACACCATTGTCACTTTTCCTTACCTTTTCTTGACCCATGTATCCATGAATATACTCACCATCATCGTTCATGAAATAGAGTTCAGATGTTCATAAAATATAGTTGAGATGGGTTGTTAAAGCACCAACAACAACAACGATGGTGGTGCTGTGTGCAATCAGGAATACATGGGTCAAGAAAAGTAACAGAAAAAAAGTGGACGGATGTAATGAAACCACGTGAGGATAATAACAATGGATAAAAATACCTTATTGGCGAGCGAGCGAGACACTTACAGGGGTAACACAATTGAAAATCGGGGATGTTTGTTTATTTATATATATGTTTGGACGTATGTATGTCATTTTGTACTTTGACCCTTCGACGTTCGACCCCGTCCCAAACTTCACTAAACAGAATCCTCTGGTTTAGCGACCATTACCCGTATCACCTTTTAATTGAATTGTTTACCGTTTTGAATTGTTTTGCGGGTGCAGTTAAAACGCAAAAACTTATGGGAGCTCCATTTCTATTCGAGTTAGTGGCGGTGGTAAGTTAATATGCTATTTGTCACAGTTATAAGCCCTACTCAACAGCATTTACTTGAAAATTCATTGTCCACTAGATGAACCACGAAGGTAAGTCTTGCGTAGGTATGTTCAGTTGTGTGAAAGTATTGTGCGTTACAACTACTATTAAGAATATCACAAAGAAAAATTTAAATAACGTGACTTGATTTTGTTGCTTCTTTTTCAATTCAAACAGTTGCGGGGAGTGGTTATATGGCATTGAATCCCCTTTACCGCATATACTTAATTTAAAAACTCGACTTTATTTTAGTAGCTTGAGTGTTAGTTGTAAAAATCCATCATTTAACAATAGTGTAGTTTAAGGCTCGCTCGCCATTTGTGCTCAAGCACACCACTAGTACTACTGCATTCCTGATAGGCAAAAGCTAGTAATCAAGAGCCACCGTGTGGTGGGGTACCCACTAGTACAAAATAAATGCTACAGGCATGAGCAAGAGCTAACAAATAAAATAAAAACTAAAATAATTAGGAGCAATTTCATAAAGGGACAGGTTGTATGAAAAAGCCTATCCATAGAAGTGATTTACTGAAACCTTATAATGCACACTAATTACACTTAACCTCAATCTCCATGAAACTATTACTGTAGTTGATACTATATAGACAACATACCACTAATACTGCAAAATTTGTGAGGTGGTTACAAGAACACTTGATTTCACCAGTAGAATTGTTCATTTCTACTACCATGCAGCCGTTGGATGTCCAGTTTCCTCGTACAGAATTGGTAACTGGATCGACGGCATTAAAATCCCATGACACACAAACTGGATTAAAAATAGCCTGAAAAACAAACCAACAAAAACAAAACAAATATTATAAACATCACTTATCTGAATAATAATACGGCTACAACAGATAAAATAACATCACACTTTGAAAAACAAAAAATGAATATATAAATAAAAAGCTTGACTGAAACTTTCTCACCTAAAGTGAAGGTTCAGAACTTGATAATAAAAAGCTTATTTGTGCTTTTAGTTCTTAAAATATCGTGCAGCTGTTTTATAGTTGAGCTTACATCTATAGTTCATTATTTCATAGATGTGATGCATGGGTAAGAATCAAAATACTTATTCTAGTTAGAGCAAAGTTAATTATAATAATAGTTCTAATAAGTTGACCTAATTTGTTGTCAGTGTGACGATATTACATTATGCACAAATCATTAATCATTGTCATTCTAGTCACGTGATTCATGCTAACGGTTCTGTGTGTGTGTGTATGTTTGGACGAACGATCTGTACCTTGTCTGTGTGTGTGATCACTATCTGGAAATGAAAGTATATTATAATTGCTGTGAGCATTAACTAATCGTTACATGGTGGCAGCGGTGGGATGGCTACGAGTCAGTGTCTTCTTCCAGTACCGCTACCGTTTGAGATACACGACGCTCAAGCAGCCGAAAAGTGGAAACGGTTCAAGCGAGCTTGGACCAATTACTCGCTAGCCACTGGACTCAACGAAAAGGCAGAGGAGGTTCAGGTTGCAACGCTACTTACCGTCATCGGAGAGGAAGCCCGAGAGGTGTTTGCTACATTCACCTGGACAACGGCTGGGGACGAGTCAAAGATAGGTACTAGAGAAGTTAGAGCAGTACTGTCAGCCTAGACGTAATGTACCTTTCGAGAGATATCGTTTCAACCAATGAATGCAAGAGTCGTATGACCATTTCAGAACTGCCCTACTCAAATTAGCAGAAGGCTGTCATTTTGAGACCATCACTCCTGATGAAATCTTATGGGATAGGCTTGTGTTTGGCATTAAGGATCAGCAGGCTCGAGAAAAACTTCTTCGCAAAGCCAACTTGACTCTTGCTGATACTGATGATATTTGTCGTTCACATGAGGCCACCTCCACACAGATGGAAATGGTAGAAGAAACGCCCGGAACAATCAACCTTGTAGACCCTTCCAAAGACAGGACAGCCAACAAGGAACTACCCAGCACAGCCCAGTATCGTGAATGTCAAAACTGTGGGAGGAAACATGACTTTAGCAAACGTGAATCTTGTTTTGCTTATGGAAAGCTGTGTAAAAAATGCAGAAAGCCCAATCATTTTGCAATAAAATGTCGGTACAGAAGAGTTCAGCAGGTCAGGGCAGTTGGAGAGGAGGACGAAGAAGAAGTACTGCTGCAACTACAGCAGGATCAGATGTGGATGACTCGCAGTGTGTTACTTTACAGTTGGACAGTGGCAACTACCTAAGGTTCCAAGTGGACACAGGTGCGCAATGCAACGTAGTGCCGATAGACCTGTACAAGAAGGCCACTAAGGATTACAATTTATCACAGGTTAAGTCAGTGAGTCAGAGGATCACAGCATATGGAGGGGCTGAGATCCAAATGATTGGCAGGGAGCTGCTCAGGGTGCGTTGTGGTGATTTTACGTGTCGCTTAGACTGTCGGCTGGTGGACCAGCACGGAACACGGCCATTGTTAGGACGGAAGGCTTGTTTGGGTATGAGGATAGTCACTTATTTGGATAATGACCAGCTTAACAAACCCAGTGTCAAGAATGCAGAAGTGTATACGGTTGGCAGAGAAACAAGTTTTCCTATAACAAAGGAACAGCTAGTTAAAAAATATCCATGTGTGTTCACAGAGGAAGTGGGCTTGTTGGAAGGTGAATATCGGATTCACATAGACCCCCAAGCAAAGCCAGTACAGCATGCTCCTAGGCGAGTTCCAGTGGCCTACAGAGAGAACCTTCAGAATACACTGGAGGACCTTGTGAAGCAAGATGTGCTTGCTCCAGTAACCCGACCAACAGAGTGGGCTAGCTCAATGGTGGTGGTACAAAAGCTGGACGGAAGAATTCGCATCTGTTTGGATCCCAAGGAACTGAATGAGGTCATACAGCGGGAGCATTACCAGCTACCTATCATCGAAGAAGTGGCTACCCGTCTAAATGGAGCTAAACTGTTTTCAGTTCTAGATGCTCAGAATGGATTTTGGCATATCAAGCTTGAGGAAGAGTCATCATACCTGACCACATTCAACACCCCTTTCGGTAGATATCGTTGGAAACGAATGCCTTTTGGCATCAGTTCTGCTCCAGAATTGTTCCAACGACGGATGTGTGAAACCATTGAGGGCCTTAAAGGAGTCGAAGTTGTGGCAGATGACCTCATTGCTGTTGGTTTTGGGAATACAGAGGAGGAAGCTGCAAGAGATCATGATAGAAATCTGGAGGCTACTCTTCAGCGATGCAAAGAAAGAAACCTAAAGCTGAATGACCGGAAAGTGAGACTCAAGACTGAAAGAAGTGCCTTTCATTGGCCATGTGGTGACCTCAGAAGGACTCAGTGTTGATCCAAACAAAGTCCAAGCCATCCTCGATATGCCACCCCCAGAGGATGTGGCAGGCATTAGACCGTCTGAAGAAAGCAGTCACAGGCACACCTGTTCTGCGATACTACGATGCCCAAGAAGAACTCACTATCCAATGTGACGCATCACCATCTGGCCTCGGAGCTGCCCTAATGCAGAAGGGTCAGCCTGTGGCATATGCCTCCAGAGCACTAACACCAGTGGAAGCACGTTATGCACAGATTGAGAAAGAGCTACTCGCTATAGTGTTTGGGTGTGAGCATTTCAAAGCATATACATATGGACGAGATTTGGTCCATATAGAAACCGACCATCAACCACTGGAGTCAATCGTACGGAAACCACTCCACAAGGCTCCTAGCCGGCTACAGCGTATGCTGCTTCGATTACAGAAGTTTTGTCTCAATGTGAAATACAAGAAGGGGAAAGAAATGGTTCTAGCAGACACTCTCAGCCGTGCACCACTTACCAGTGTGAACCAGTGTGACCTTTCACAAGAATTAGAGGAAATGGACCAGACAGTTTCATTAGCGTTAGCTCAGATACAACGGATCCAAGATGTTGCGGCAGAAGACCCAATCATGAGTATGCTAAGGGACACGGTGAGGAAAGGCTGGCCAGCCACAAAATCAGGAATAGCAGAGAGCTTATATCCCTATTTTGATGTCAGAGATGAGCTAACATTACAGGACAACCTAATATTTAAGGGGCAACAGCTTGTGATTCCTGCTGCAATGAGGAGGGAAATGATGTCACGCGCACATGCCTCTCACATAGGCATAGAAGGATGCATCAGAAGAGCCCGGGAAACAATGTATTGGCCTCGCATGTCATCAGAGCTAAAAGAATTCATCTCAAAGTGTGACGTTTGTATGGCATATCGTAACACACCTACAAAAGAGCCAATAAGTCAGCATGGATTTGCTGCGCGACCCTGGTCGAAGCTCGGAACAGATCTCTGTGACCATGAAGGCAGAATCCTACTTGTAGTCAGCAATTACTACAGCAACTTCATTGAGGTGTAACACCTCCATCGGGCTACCACTAGTACTGTCAGCAAAGCTCTCAAAGTGATGTTTGCTAGGTATGGGATTCCTGATGTATTGGTCTTGGACAATGGACCACAGTTTGCGTCTGATGAGTTTGCAACATTCGCCCAGAAATGGGGTTTTGAGCATATCATTTCCTCTCCACACTATCCGCAGTCAAACGGGAAGGAAGAAAACGCGGTCAAGACAGTAAAGCGGCTGTTTTCAAAGTGCAAAAATAACAATAGTTCTGAGTTTATGGCTCTGCTAGACTGGCGGAATACACCCACCGAGGGTTTAGGATCGAGCCCAGCCCAGCTGTTTTTAGGTCGCCGTTGCAAGACTTTCCTTCCCACACACGGGAAGTTATTAGCTCCGGAATACCCTAAGGAAGAGAGTGCTGAAGCAATCAACAGGCAGAAGCAGCGTCAACAGCACTACTATGATCGCCACACCAGACCACTGAAACCCTTGGTACCAGGAGACACAGTGAGGATGCGCCTTCCCGGACAGAAAGTATGGAGTCCAGGAGTGTGTGCAGGATTAGTGGGCCCTCGAAGTTATGTAGTGAAAATGGGTAACCGTACATTTGTACGCAATCGTCGACATCTCATCAAGTCAAAGGATACAAGAGAAGAGGACATGCCTGAAGTGGAGGACAACATTCAGACAAAACACCCAGAGTCATCCCCACCAGTGGAGAGTGAGACTTCTTCAGAGGAAGCGTCAACTCCCCAAAATAATAATACTCCCCGATATGAAGCACCTCCACTAGCACTGGACAAACCACAGAAGCCAAGAATACATTCAGAACAAGGAACTCCTACATCTACAGACCGGGATGAGCCACGGAGGTCTAATAGGAGTACCCGTGGAAAGCGCCCCGACTATTTGGGTAACCGGAGGTATGACTAGACAGTTTCAACCTAACGTGTGTGGATCTACAATTCCTGTAGTGTCATTTCATAACAAATTGTCTTTTTTTTTTTGTTTTGTTTGTTTGTTTCTATGTATGAAAGGAAAGATGTGACGATATTACATTATGCACAAATCATTAATCATTGTCATTCAAGTCACGTGATTCATGCTAACGGTTCTGTGTGTATGTTTGGACGAACGATCTGTACCTTGTCTGTGTGTGTGATCACTATCTGGAAATGAAAGTATATTATAATTGCTGTGAACATTAACTAATCGTTACAGTCAGCTACTACAGTTGTCTTATGAACCAATACTCACTCCTCCATCAGTCCAGGTAAAAGGGGTTAAAAAATTATGAGTGTTAGATTATAAGAAAAGGTGACACATATGTATACTGTATTTTAGAAAATTAAAGAAATAATTTTACTTTTATTCATCATTCCCACCAACCAACTAGAATTTTACTTTCATATTATATATATTCTGCAGTATCCAAAGAATAATAATTTATTATGTGCTGCTCATTAGAGGTGCACCGATAATCTATTGGTCTATAGTTTATCGGCCTACTTTTTCGATATCGGTCGTCAACACTACCCGCCGTACTGATATAATTAACTGATAGAAAACATTTCGTACTCGCTGCATATTCACTGAACGGATGAGTTCTGCTTGCTCTTAGACGGCGTAAAGACAAAGAAACTTAACTATGATGTCTAAAAAGAGGTCGCCAATTTGGCACTACTTTGTTCCTGACACTGAAGACACTGAAGACTCTAGACTAGTACCATTATACTTCTAATTATGTAAAAATTAAATTTTCAAAATTCAGTGAATATATCTATTGGTTATCGGTATCGGCCTTGATTCTAGATAAAAATATTGGTTATCGGTATATCGGTAAAATCTTCTATCAGTGCACCTCTACTGCTCATGCTTGAATACCATAGTAATGAGTTCCTTGAGCAATAAACACTGGTATAACCTGGGGGGACGTGATAAACCAATGTGATAACTCTGAACACAGGTGATATGGTAAAATATTGCCCAAGTCACATCCTGTTTACTTTACTGCATTTCCTATGTGGCAACAGGTATTAGGCCCTGTTCAGTACAAAATAAATGGTAATACAATGTTGGCATAAAAATGTCATAAGCACACATAACCTCAAGCTAGCATCAACTCTAGCTATCTAATTCCTTTATACTGAACAAAAACTTGGTTCATAGTGCTCATGGACAACAAACACTAATGGGATAATCTGTGGCTCTTTATTATAATCTGAACCTTACTGACATTGTATGGCTCAGCTTAGAGCGATGTAAGACCTACATGATACGATAATCCAATTGACTAGTGCGACTATAGATCTTGCTTGGATAATAAGATAAGAAGAGACTTTTGTAGTACAAATAGCAAACTTACTAGGAGAACTTTAAAACTCACTTCTACTGAACTATAGAAAAAATGATCAGATATGATCAATTAACAAAAACAACAAATGGTATGATATTCGGGATTTAGTTTATAGTGAAATTAATGGGGGAAATGTTGTTAGCTCTAAGACAATTATATAGCTGTCATTTTGCTCCAAAAAAATATTATTGACATGATATTACAGTCATGGTGTGTGGATTTCAACTAAAAATAACAAACACATACGTTAAACTCTTTTCTTGGGCAAAAATAATGCAAACTTTGTGACATAATGTAATTCAATTCACAACTTTTCTAAGGCATTTACATAATGGATACTTTGTGGATAAATGTGACAGAATATAACTTTCATTCATGTTGAGCAAGTAGTATATAATTGTGCCCAAAAATAAGCCATCTTGAAAATGCAGGGTTAGTCTGAAAGTTGGTACTTCCCCTCAATTATGGGAGAAAGTTAATTAAAGTTTCTTACCATTCCCTCTCTCAAACGCGTGCTTTGGAGTACAATATTTATGGGTTCAGTGGTATTCATCACTGTCATATTGATAAGTGACACTCCAATTACTTCACTATCCACGGTCATATTAGAATCATTTCCAGTTCTAAGTAATGGGAAAAGAATAGGAGTACTGTAGGCAGTTTGTACAATAGGCACATCTCCTTCATTCTGTAATATTGACGGGGGAATCGTTATGCTGACTGGAATATAATCCAAAATATTTGTGGAATTTTCTGTCTCAATATCTGTAACACAAACAAAAATTGTTAAGTACTACTTGTTAGTAAAGCAAGCGAGACACCCTCTGGTCTAATATATAGAAATTCTCTTATGTGCATACCAGAATTTGGTACGTTACTTAATTGCATCAACTAAACTAGATGCAATTATCATGACGATATAAGCTTGATAAATGTATTCTTGAATGCACAAACGGTCATATATATCTCACAACCGAAGAAGGCTTACAAGCCAAAACTTATTGTGAATTTATATATCTAATTTAATGATACTAAGCTAATGAATATTAATTATCAGGAAGTTATTAAAAATAACAATGAAAATCTAAGAAAATACATGTACATATTTTTGGTCATGAATCTTGTATAATAATGACACAGAGATAATAAGTTGCTAATTTGTGGAGCTCCATCTGTATATTAAACTTAAATCTGTCTGTATACACGTACTGACAACTTGGAGGAGTAGAATTAATGTCAGACCAACTATCTATCCTGTTAGACAATGCATGAGTTATTTAGAGGAGATCTATAGCAAAGTGAAAGCTTCAAATTAAATACAGTCCAAAATTTTGATGGGATATCTCATGGGACAATTGACAACATTACTGGACAACATTTGAAAATGTCTGAGTGTCAGTTTCTCTTGCGGTACAAGCTTGCCTAATCTATTCCTGGCATATCATTAAAAAAAAGTGGAACATGATATGAAGTTCAATAAAAAAAAGACAATTTATTATGGACTAAAAAGAATATAAGTTTAATAATAACAATGCTACTAACCAAAATCAGAAGAAAACGTTAAGCCTTCGTCTGTATCATTCTGAAATAAAAATACAGAACATCATAGAACGATTAAAATCATCAAGAAATTGCTTACTACAACTGATGCCAGCACTTGAACCTGACTTGTGTCCCGACGAAATGAAGTAGAATCGTTTCGTGATATGTATCCAGAAACAATGTTTTCAAATGAACTGACAAGGCTAAGATGAAATAAGATACATGTAACATTGTAAAATATTGAACTGAATAACTTAACAATCAATGTAAACATTAAAATAATCAGCAACTAAATTTAGGGTCCTCTATATAAAACATAACTGCTTTCAACCATGAACAAATGTTTCATTCACTTGAATGAAGATTTGCTGTATAGTAATGTCTTACAACTGATTGGAAGGTGTGATGAGCAAGTGGCAGTCATTAAATATGTAAAGTGAATGGCAGGTTATTCAGTAATTAATTGATTCTTCAATGATGGTGAAAAGCACATTTCCAACATTAATAAGTCCTGTAAGGAACAGTAATCATTATGCCTTAGGCATATTCTTAAAATTAATGTGAAATGCTTCACCCCAAGAAATTCCTATCACATTTCTGATATACATACATACAATCATGACTCTCAATTCTCTCTTTAACACACATAAAATAAAATGCTCACTTTATTCCATGCAATTGTGTACTATACCTTGACGCATTCTGCTCTACTGCATCCATAGGCCACCCGGAAACAGAACTTAAAACATCAGTAGTGCTAGCAGTTATCTAAAACAAATCATTGATAATAATTTCTACCTGGAAGTAAGCTTTACAAACGAAACAAAACAAAACAACAACAAAAAACAAAACAAAAAAACAACAACAACTACAACAAAGCAAACAACAAAAAAAAAACACGAAAACAAACAAACAAAACAACAACAACAAACAACAACTTACATTTACAGTCACAATCAACTGGCCAGTAGTCACAAGATCCTGAAGACTACTCATAGCTGTAGCAACTAGTGCCAAATTATCAGCTGATTGCTCATCTTCATTGAGATCACTCACAGCTTCACTAACTGAATTGATTACTTCTTCCGCATTATCTACCGTCACATTCTGCAAAGTAAAAAATTAGTTACAATAATCGTGGGAATTAAAAATAGGATATGTAGTTCCAAAGCATGACAGATATGTACTTAAGAACATAGCTGGTTTAGTATTAATTGTGACAAGACTTTAAATCCCTTACACTTTAAACTCCTTATGTCCTATACCACTATTTTATAATAAGTTGTAGTTGAGGAGTTTAATAATTTTTTGGCAATATCAACACAATTACAATAAGCACTTGGGGTATTTGGTTCACAGCAAAATCACAAAACATAGAAATTTCTGGTATATCTTTTTTCCATTTTTGACTGAAATTAATGACTGCCAATTGCAATAAATTATTCCATCACTATATATATATCAAATAGTATTACATAGTAAACAATGAGTCTATAAACAGGTGTGGGCCCGGAAAAGGGTATGTCCTAAGTATGTCCACTCCCTGGAATCTAAGAAGAACAATTATGTGTAGAGATCCGATCCATTAACATTTCTTTTGAGTGATATGTATGGGTTGGTATCCCACCCCTCATTGATCCTTTAAGTCACAGCATATATACAGTAGTTTTGTTCATTTGTGTTGGATTTGGCTACCTGTCTGAATGTATGTATGTTCTATGTTGAACTTTTTATAAAAAACTAAATCATTCAGCACAAGTGGGGCTACACACACTCGGATCGCCTTTTCCCTGGTGGCAGCGTATACCTGGCTCTTAGGTGGCTCCTTAGAACTACCTTCCTAGGCTCTGGAGTTCTTCTCTACCTATTCCAGACCCACAACAGGGTTATAGTAGTCCTGTCTGTTTGTCTGTCTGTCAAGCACTGATTATGGAGACTACTGACAATTGACTGTTGATTTAGGTATGAACTTACTCAGAATGATGATTCAGAACTTTTATTGTGCCATTATTTCAAGTTGATTTTTGAGAAAATGCAAAGCTGTCAGCTCCATGTAGGTACTAGCTATTGTGGGTAAAAAGAGAAAGAATTGATAGTCCTGATAAAAGTGGAGCACTTTTATGATTTTGATGCATAAAGACAAGGCAGAGTACATTGAACTGACAGATAGTGCTAAGTAATTCATAGGAAGAAAAATGAAAGAAAAACTATACCCTAAATTTTTTGAACCAAATTATAATTTAAACTTTTAAATTCTATAATTTTCTATCCAATTTTAACAATTGACTTTATAAACGGTTTCACTTAATTAGGTAAATTTGTAGTGTGGTACACTATGCGTACTCATTATTTCAAATCAAAGGAGAAGATGTGGCCAGTGGCTGCTATGATATTGAAGACCCTTTACCTGATGTAAAAATTCGGCTGTGTTTTCAAGTATCTGAGTGTTTGTTGTCAAGAACCACTGGTTATTCAGATAGATACTGACTACTACAAACAGAAGTACTACTACTAGGGAAAACTGACGAATTAAGTACGTCATTCTGTATTACAGAACACACTGGCCTCCCTTTTTGTAGCTGAGTCAGAGTGCTTGTCTAGTATTACTGTTAATTCAGATAGCCAGAATGACTTCGAATTAGATACTATAGAAGCTACCTTACGGTACGAAAGTGCTTCAGTATTTGTTCTACAGGCAGGGTTGCTTGTCACTTGTGCTCAAGCACACCACTAGTGTATGCATGTATGATGTAAGTATGTAATGTAATGTAATGTATGTATGTATGTATGTCTGCATGAATGAATTTGTACTTCATACATGTAAGAGAATAGAACCAAATTTCACTTATTCCCCAAACAGATATAGAGCTAGCACTTACCTGAGCAGTGTTTCTCAGCATACGCAAGGCCATAGATGCACACTCCTGTCCATTATAGACGCCCCAGGCACGATTACTCACACAAGTTCTACTGACTTGTCCTACTTGATTAGAACTAAGGATCTGATTACCAAATTCACATTTATGCTTCACAATTTTCCCAACCATTGTTTCAGAAAACTGATAAGTTCCACGATCATTAGGAGTCATAAAATTATCATAATCACAAAATCCTCTCACTATAAATACAACAAATGGTGCTAATATAGCTACAAAAATTAACAATAAAATCAATACCTGAGACATCCGTGAAATTAAACATTGTGAATACAGCAAGATTAGCATTATTATTCAACCAAGCCATGTTACTTAAAGCTCTAGCAAGAACGCCTGAAGGGGCATCGCTGACTTGGCAAGCAATTCTAGTTTGCATTGTTTCTTGTGGATTGCTGTACATGTATATAATAAACATTATCTTTGAACTTTATTAATCCACAAAGCCTGACCTGGGCACTTTCGTGCATCTAACCACTTCTTGACTTGTGCCTCCAAGAGTATTCAGAATAATAGTTTGGAATACATTTAGAAATAAACTATTAGAAAAGGAAACATTCCTTTCCATTGCATAAACATCTGTAGAAAATCTGACATATTCCAAATTAACTTCAGGTGGATCTGTCGTATTAATATAAAAGTAAATAGGTTCAGATTTAGTGCAAAAAGCTTACTTGTTACTTGCACTGTAAAATTGACTGCAACGTTTCTATTGGCATTCCTGGCTTCACATATGTATGTGCCACTTGCAACTTCTCCAATACCCACTGCAGCTCCTAAAGTATCATCATCTCTTGTCCGCAGAATTACTTCAAAATCACTAATTCTATATGCATATAGTTGTCCAGCCATTTCATTCTGTACTTGTTGGTTAGCTTCGCCCTGCAGTACCTCTGGAACAACCTCATTTCCTATGGTTTCATAGAATACTGTGAAATATGTATGTATGTATGTATGTATGTATGCATGTATTCATAATTTAGTATTTATAGACTTGCTACCTCGCCTCCAAGCTACTCTGCCCCGATAGATTCCACTAGAATTGCAGAGAACTTGAAGTACTCTTCCAGTTAATATCTCTCCACTACTAGAGGAGCTAATAGTCACTTCAGGTTTTTGTGCTGTAAAACAACAAACAAACACAAGCAAATATAAATAAATATTGGGCTTACATGCATAATACAATTGAAGATTTATTACCTATGCAATTTGTACGTGCATCATCTGGTAAAAATCCATCTGGACATTGAACTGGGTTCGTGTTCTAATGTAAAGGAGAAACATGAAAACAAAGCAGTTAGAGCTATATTTTTTGAGCTCATCAAATTGCTTTTGGCAAGCATTTCAACTAAAATGAAATAGTTACACTAGCTCTGCCCAATTTATATGAATGACACACCAATCCATAAATATGTACATATGTGATGAGTGAAGCAAAGTGAAACATGCATGTGCCCAATTGAGCCAGTACATACACATACACACGAAATATGTATGTCATATGTACAGTAGCACATGGTAACAGCCTAGCCTTGGAGCAGATCTAAGCACTTGAACTTAACGACACCTAACTGTGAAACATACTTACCACTAACACTCCAAAAGTACTGAGATGATTGCATTTACAAACTATAGTTCCCAATTTTCTACTAATAGCTTCACATCCAACTTCACTCCAGTTTCCACGGCCGCCTATAAATTTGATAGCAATACATAACAACTCTACAGTCTAGTAAAACACTTTTATCACACCTGCTGCATTGGTATCCCAGAACACACATCTTTCAGCTTGCGAAAACTACGTAAAAAACAAGAACAATGAAATATTAGCTAACACAGAGAAAACAACATACCTTATCCTCAAGTTGTAGAACCACATAAATTGGAGGTAGGAGTTCTAAAATATTTCTTGTTATAGTTGCTGAAACAACAGTTGATGCCACAGCAAATGCATCTAATGTCTTATTGACTAGAGGAAATAATCTTGAAGAGCGATAAGCTCCAAAAACAATGCCAACACTTTCGTTAGTTTGGTTTTCAAAAATATATGGTGGCAATATTATTCCTGAAAATGAGTTCTGAAAATCAGCTGCAGTAAAGTTTGTTGTCATGGAATTGTTTAATTCTGTCCTCAAGTCTGAAAAAAAAAAAATTAGTGACTCCGCGACACAATATACCACACAACTACTCCCGCGCCCACCAGAACAAATGCTGTAAAAACACACCAAGTGAATGTAATCAGCTATATACATAGACAAGAATTGTTTGCCTAATCTGTGAAACTCAATACCATCCTAACTATAATACATCGCAAAAGACGGACTTCACTCTTGTTCAAGTAAACCCTTGACATTACTTGGTCATATTTATGGTTAAAAGTTATTACCTTCATCTGCTTGAACCCCATAGGTAATTCCTCTTTCAACAAGGTCCTGCTGTCTTTGCTATGGAAAAAAAAATGTGTAAAAGTTTAAGAAAAAGACTAACTCAAACAAACATTACCTTAAGTGATGTGTATGAAATATTCCCAGTCTGGGACAAAAAAGTAATTGACGTATTAGTTGTAGTTTCCTGAGTAAAGTCAATGAAAAGTTCTTCTACCAAACCAACAACTCTACAATTTAATATTATAAGACATTAAATAAAAGAAAAATATGATAATCATCATTACTGAGCAGATCCTGCCTCCAGAACTGGATCATTCCACAACTGTAATGCATCAACCATATTTGTTAGATTGGTAAGCACACTTGTCGTAACTGTACACTACATAAAAACAACAACAAAACAAACAAACAAATATATTAAATGTGACTTGTATGTTAATTTTAAAAGACAGACCATGGTGTCGCTAATGCCGCACTCGTTGTGCATTCGTTCTAAATTTGAAGATATATCCCGTAAATTAAATCTTGACTGATCCTCTAAAGAATTGGCTTGGATAACAGCCTCATAGAGTGATTGAGATACAGTTAATACACTGTCTTGATTGATATCCACCTGAAAGGAATGAAGTAATAAATTAAATTATCTAATCATATACCATTTAATTACATTTGAGGTGTTGCGTAGTAAGGAGAATGTATAAGAGGCACATTCACTGTAGTTTGTAGGATACCACTCTCCTCTGTCACTGCATTGTTTTCTAGCGAATTGACCAGGAATTCCAGGGTTTAGTCCTCCATATTCACAATTCATGGTTTCATTTTCTTCAGCTTCTATTCTTGGCCAACTATATGTGCCGTATGACACTACCTCCATTTCTACTTTGCAGAATGCTAAAATCCAGAAACCAAGCAATGGGTAATACAACAAACTCGGGTCTCATAACTAATTCCTGACCTTGACAACGCACATATACATCTTGAGAATGCAGGCATTGAGTTCTTCCAAGCACTCCTCTGGTGCACTCAAGGATCCTAGTGTTAGATTCAGTACATCCCAACTTAGAAATGAAAATAGGTACAAAGTCATGAGTAGATGCTCCATGCTGATCGATTATTGCCGCACCTGACAATAACAACAAGAAATATATTGAGTTACTGACATACACAGTAAAACAGTATTACCAGTCCTTTCAAAGTTCATTTGTGAACAAACTACTTCAGCATCAGCTATAGAGATTTGAACAGAACAAACTGATCCCCAGGCTTGATTGATGCAAACTTGAACCAAACCCTCACGAACAGTGGAACCATTAAAAAGTCTAACATCTCCTTCCTTGCAAGTTTCAACAGGAACCAGAGGGGCTAATTTTAAATTATATTATTGTAATTCTATAAAACAATTTGAATCATGTAGCTTACATTGACAAGCTATGTAAGCATTTCTAAGAAAATCTCCACACTGAGAACTACCATTGGCTGAAACCAAAATTGGACATTGTTGTAGTTGACTTTCTGATCCATTACAGCTGAAATTTCTTTGGATTAACGGGACATTCATTGGACGAAATTGTTGGCTCCCACTAATAGCACCTACATTATATACACAGAAAAGCCTGAGTTAGACACTAGAGTATGGATGAGTATTAGGTCAATAATTTGGCTATTACAATCTATTAGCACAATGGTTGGCATGGCTAGTCAAAATAAGTAAATTCACCTGGATTATTTCTTAATTGCTTGTTTTAATGAATGCTACTGCTACTTTTCATGCTTAAACTCAGATGCCATACTTTCTCCCTGGTTTGAGTTATTTAGTCATATATAGTGTGTCAAAACTCTAAAACTTACCAGCTCGTGAAAATCCTAACTGGTGACACACAACAGAGGCCTCTTTATTACTCCACACATCCTCACAAACTGGACTCCAAGTTCCATTGAAGCAGAGTTCTATTCTGCCAACTGCTAGCTCATCGTCAATATAGTAGGTCATGTGATGCAAACTTGTGTAGAGTTCTTCATCATTTTCACCGATAACTATTCTTGCCTGATAATCTTCACACATTGCTATTAGTTTCAATGGAAAATAATTACAATTAATGTACACAGACAAGAAAAAATGTTACCTCCACATCTAACTCCAGCATCCTCACTGTGATCACACACACTTGGTGGACTTCTCCTCATACATTCCAACAAATTAGAATCTGATTCATTACAACGCAAGTCAGACAAAAATATATCACTACTGTCAGATACACCAAAGAACCGCGGAGAACGTCTTACTGCCACCACATCTGTATTCAATCAAGTAGGTAAGCATACTCATAGTAAACCACTATTGGGGTTAGTGTACCTTGAGAATTAGCTCGCAGTTGTCTGCAGACTACTCGTGCATCTAGTATGTCCCATCTATCATCACATACTGTTCCAAAAGTTTTATTCTTACACACTTCAACGCGTCCTTCAACTAAACCATTCCAAGCAGAGGAACATGTAAAGTTTGCACGTGTAGTAGAATTATGTATAACTGAGTAGCAAGTTTCTGAGTAGTTATATGGATTAAAGGCTAACACAGAAACAATATTTCCATATGATTTGACCAGTCTGCTATCACCTTCAGTACAATCTAACAAAACAAAAGTAAAAGAAATATTCTACAAGCAAAGATAAACAACTAATAGAGCCTTACTGCAAGTACGACCATCTCCTACATAGCCAGGGAAACACTGACACTCATAACTTCCATTAGTATTCTGGCATAAACTATTGGGATGACAGTTCGTTGAAGAGATATTCAGACATTCATCTATGTCTATATTTACATAATAAATTCATTGAAAATACATTCATGTTATATGCTATTGGCCAGGCATATGTAACAGTATATATATATATAATAATATATATAAATAGCTAGCAACATTAAAAAAATCAGATACCTTGACAGAAAGAGCGAATACCACTTCCAGTAAAACCAGGTCTACATACGCAAGTAAAGCTACCGTTCAAGTTTTCACAATCGGCTAAAGGATCACAGTTGTGAGTGGATATATTGCACTCATTAATATCTATGAACAAATTTAGAATATAAATAAATGCGCTAATAAATTCTATAATCATAATTACCAACACAAGTGCGATAATCAAATTGCTTAAATCCTTCATTGCAGTTACAAGTATAGTTCCCCTCAGTGTTATTGCAGACACTGTTAATACAGGATTCCGAAATTTCGCATTCATCCATATCTGTTCATAAATAAACCAATATAAACTAAAATAGTTCAGCACAAAACATTTAAACAAAATAAATGATTAATTATGAGCTATCAACTAAACAGATTACAAAACAAACAAACAAACAAAAACAAAGAAATAAGTATCAGTTACATTTAGGGGCTGTTTTAAAGCTCATTGTGTGCTGTTTATAAACATGGCCACTGTAGTTGTGGGAAATTTATACACATGGAATACTTTTGACGTCAGCCCCAACTTTATCAGGAACATATGTTTCTACATGATCTTCAGGAATTCTTAATTCTTATATTAAAAAGAGTAAGAAGAATGTCTGAAAAGCAATTACCTTGACAACCTTTGTCTGTTAAAATGTATCCAGCTGCACATTCACATGAAAAGTTACCAGGCATATTTCTACAAACTTCATTTTTGGTTGTATTGCAAAAATGAGTTCCTTTTTCACATTCATTGATATCTATGTACAGCAATAGTATAGTAAAACTAGAAAATATAAGAGAGATACACTGGACTGACCAATACAAGTCTTATTGTCTGGGCCAATCTCGTACCCCTTCGTACCATCACATGAGCATATAAAAGAGCCAACGGTATTGGTACAATTGTCAGAACAGTTTCCATTGTTCATGTTGCACTCATTGATATCTAAAAAAGTAAATAGAACACCAAAAATATAGCAGATAAAAGCTGCACAATGTACATTTCTGATAATAGCTACTACACATTTTTACTAAAAGATAAAAATACTTATAGACAGTGCTGACCTTCACAGATAGTACCATTGCCAATATAACCATCTTTACAAGTGCAGAAGAAAGAGCCAACAGTATTATGACAGTCTGCAAAAGTACTATTGCAAGCATCCAACTGGCATTCATCAACATCTGACCAGATCAAAAGATAGTAAAATCATTAGTCGTACATGGAGCACTTCACCTACCTGGACATGACACTCCAACATCAGAAGTGTGAGTGCATCCTGTGATGCCAAGACTACTTCCTGCTCTAGGACAGCTTAAAATGTTGCTATTTTCTTGTGAACATTTTAATTGAGCCAAAAATATTGGGCCTACTCCCTCGCCAAAAGCTCCAGTTATCTCAGCTCTTGGATCTCCCACCATAGCCGCCATTGACAGGGATTCTATAACCATCAGCAAATGATATAAAAGCGGGGGAAAAACTCTTAAATTGAACAGTACTTATTATCACAAAACAATATATTTCTGAAATTTTAACAGCAATATTGCTATACACAATTTTTGTATTAATCGTAATGGTAGATATTCTTATCAGCACTTTACAAAATGGTGTGATTATAATTATACAACATACCATTGTACAATCCAAGACTTCTGCATACTACTCTGGCCTCATCTGAACTAAATCCTGTCTCACAAACAGTTCCAAAAACCCGATTTAAGCATACTTCAAGTCGACCGTCATGAGAAGTAGATCCATTTACAAGTCTAATACTCCCATCTGAGCAATTAGACATAGATGTGTTCACATCTAAAACAACAAAAACATAAATAAATAATTAAATAAATTTACATAAAAGACTACAATGGGGAAAAATAACAACTTCCTGATATGTATAGAAGTGTGAAGATCACATGACGTTCATTATTGGCCATACGTAGTGGAAGTATCATCAGATAGCTATTTCATCAGAAAGCCAAAAGCCAAGTAGCTTAAGTCTCAATCATGTTGAACTATTTTAGATGGTATACTGATCACGGAAAGGAAAATACCTGGCAATGCGAGGCAAATTGTAGACCTGGCTTCCCCCCCCCCCCCCCCCCCCCCACATTCCCCAAATTCCTTAATTGCACAGGCAGTGAAAGATTTCAAGGGTACAACCAGGTTGTTGTCACACTGTATTCAACTTACGATTCACAGAGGAGTAAAAAATAGGAGAGGGGGATGTACAACAATACAGGTTTTAACAATAGAATTGTTAGGCTAAAAGTGTAACATTCTAGTAGAATACAGTCATAGAATAGCAAACACATGACTGACCTTGGCAAACAGCAGATGCAACATCACAAGAGGTGAGTGGTAAAACATCAGAAAAGCAGTCCTGAATCCTCAATTCTTCACCCGAACAACTCACGTTTAATCTTACTTTTTGAAACGGAGATGTGAATACATTCCCTGGCAGACCCAAAGCCCCTGAACAAGCCAAGCCATACAGAAATAAAATAATGGTGTTACATTAACATGCTGATGGTTTTCAACACACAGCACACAGACACAAACACATCCACAGACACACATGCAAATGATGAAAGTCATATTTTCCCACACAATTTATTCCCAGATAATTATGTATACCGAATATATGGAATCTGTTTTCGGGCATTATCACACATGCTGATAAGCTTACCATATCTAGAAAAACCCATCTCTGAACACAACACAGAGGCATCTTGATTATCCCATCCTACGTCACAAATAAAATGAAATGTGCCATTCATGCACATTATCACAGCTCCCTGGCTAATTTCATCTTTGATACGAACTGGATTTTCATTTTCATTAACAAATTTGACATAACCATCTTCACACGTCACTAAAAATTACACAATAATAGATCATTAAAATTGAAATGATCTTACGATCAAAGCTACCTCCACATATCACACCAGCATCTTCAGTATGATCACAATTGACTTCCATGAGAGGATTATGATTGCAATCCAGAAGAGTGCTCTCTCCACCAGCACACATAATATTATCAAGCAATATATCTCCACGACCAACACCATATTTTAAACTTGATCTTTTCATTGCAAAATGCTCTGGTAAAAGATTAAAATTAAAATAAAGATTATGATGATAATGATGATAATGATGATAATAATAATAATAATAATAATAATAATTATAATAAATTGTGCGACATATTTAGTATAAATTCTTTCTTGGAAAGAAAAACTAATAAATTGCTAGCAGACTGATACATGATTGTGCTACGAACGAAGTACAAATTTTATAGGTTTGTACAACATTATTTTTTAGAAGTCTATAACTCTTACCATTTCCACTTATTCCAAGCTGTCTGCATACCACACGGGCATCATTTTCATCCCAGAAGTCATCACAAATTGAATGATAAGTATTGTTGTAGCATATTTCAACACGACCTTCAGTTTGAGGCATGCTAGGAAAGTTGCCATCCATTAACAGAATATCACCATCTGTACAAGCTAGAAAATTTGGAATTAAAAGATTCAACAGATGATACCAATATATTTTATACCATGTAGTGGCTTAAAAAATTACTATATTTCCTCAATACTTCGCACCCTCAAAATAGACTGCACATAAATTACCTGTCATAATGACAGTTCCCTACATTACGTTTAATTGACATTTTATATTTTATCTCACAAGTTAAAATTCTATAAGTACCAACAACTATTATTGTATGATTCGGATGACAAAAGCACAAAATCACCCTTCTCAATGCTGCTGGTAAGAGTAAGGAGATGGATCTACTTTGCTGTTGACCCTGAATGAACCAGTAGGAAGAGGATAAAAGTGTGATGCATGATGAGTGACAAAAAATTTAGTATCATAGCTAAGCTAGCTACATGTACCATAACAACACTTCATTTCTTTCTGAGTTCAGCTGCTAAACATCGCTCGGCACAACACTATCCACACAAAATTAATTCCTTGGAGAACAATATAGAGCTCGCCCTCAAATACACTGCACATGGTTTGAAGGCTAAAAAGAACAGAACGTGAGCAATCTATTTGAGGAAATACAGCAATAACACAAATGGCATGGGATTTGTAGCAATAGTAATAGCACTACATAAAAGCTACTCCTTACAGATTCCACAATAATAATCAATATACATTCATAAGTTTAGTAGCACTTTTTGAAATGTGGATACTAGAAATATTTTACACTTAGCTCTTTACACATAGCAAATTCTAGTTCATTTAGATATAAAAATGAAGAGGTCCATCTCTCAATGGCTTTTGTAGTAAGTTAAATAGCTCAGGAAAATAGAATAACGATTAAACATTTATATATGATTTTCCTTATAAAAACTTACTGCAATTTCCTCCTCTACCATTCCCTGAAAATCCTTGATTACAATCACAGTTGTAGGATCCAATAGTATTGTTGCATACTGAGTTCTGGTTGCAATCGTCACTCATTAAATTACACTCATTAACATCTAATAAATAGAGATTAAAAAAGGTGGTCAACTACCCCTGCAATAAACAACTCTTTTCCTGCCATACCTTGACAATAAGTTCCGTTGCCTGTAAACCCATCCCTACAATGGCATGAAAAGCTTCCAATTGAATTGCTGCAACTAGCTTGTCTGGCACATTTCATGTCCGACATATCACATTCGTTGATGTCTAACACACATATATAGCATCAATAAAAAAACACGTTATACATATGCGCGTATTTGCAACTGTACCACTGCACACGAATCCATTTCCAGAAAATCCAACATTACAATGACAGGTATAATTCCCAATTGTATCGTTACATGTGGCATTGGTTGAACATGAATGTAGGCCTTCATCACATTCATTAATATCTATAGCAGGAAATTCATTTTAAGATATAAACCTTCATCGTTATATTTAACACTCTGCTTACTTGTGCAGTTGACACCATCACCAGAATACCCAACATTACAGGAACACTCAAAACTTCCTTCGGTGTTTTCACAATTGCCATTCAGATCACAATCATCTTCATCCATAGCACACTCATTTACGTCTAATCCACAAAGACACAATGTAATAAAACTCAGTAATGTCTACATTGTACATATTGGTTACCTGTACATTGAAAACCACTCCCACTATATCCTGAATTACAAATACATGAGAAACTTCCAATGCTGTTGGAACAGGAGGCGTTAGAATGGCAGATAGTGACATTCAGACATTCATTAATATCTGCAGCATAATAGACGGAAATGAAGCCATAGTACACTTATATGGTTTAAAGAATACATACCAGAGCAGAAGGTTCCACTTCCAGTATAGCCTTGACTACAGCTGCACATAAAACTGCCTACTGTGTCTGTACAAGTGGCATTAGTCTCTCTGTGACAGTTGTCTGTTCCTTCAGCACACTCATCCACATCTGTGTAAATACAATATATGCATTACGCACTAGTGACATGGTTCAATTTTATTACTCTTACTGTCACAATAAGTTCCATTGCCTCTGTATCCAGAATTACATGTGCAGTTGAAGCTCCCAACAGTATTTGTACAAGTGGCACTAGCATGACAGTTGTGCCTCTCCGGGCCTTCAATGGTACACTCATCAATGTCTGAAAATTCAAGGGATAATGTGTAATGACTTCACAGTTGTGCTTCATTAGTGAGCAATGGTAGCAAAACCCTATCAGTAATGTGTTAATTGTTGGTTAGTGCCATCTTTTGTGGCTCGCATTTAAGTTAGAATAATTCTGGTGGTAGGGTGTATTATAGATGACAAACTGCACCTTAACCAAGATAAATCATCACCATCACTAACACGAATACAAAATGAACTCTGCTAAGCTTGTAAGACTAACTGTATCAAGCAAAATTCCTTATGTCATAAACAATTGAATTCAACAGAAGTAAACAATTAAAATTTTTGGATGGTACGAGTCAGGATCAATAAAATTCTGTTTGAGCTAGCCATCTTCCCAAAGTATGCTCCATTTAAAAAGCTCCATTGTACCAGAGCTCCAGTAGATCTCAAGCATTACATTATATTCTTATAGTGACTTGATATTGGGTATCCAAGAAAGAATAATTCTGTTGCATATCACTATGACAAACAACACATTAACCAAGGTAACTTACCGCCACAACTATTTCGAATACAAAATGAACGCTGTTAATTTGTAAGATCTAACTGCGAATATCTCTTTCCTACTGTTACTATAGCTCCCCGGATTTCGTTTATAGCTATCTACTAGAGACTAACTACAAGGTAGCTAACCAGATGCAGACACTTCTCAGAGATGTTAAAGTTTAATTTCCATAATACCTCAGCTTGGTAAGCCTTCTAGTGGAAAATGAAATGAATTTTGAGACGGAGACTTATATAGTGAGGTGGGATAAAACAAGGGGTGATCACTCTCTCAGGCATAGCTCAAAGAGAATGTTAATGAGTAATGTGTCCGAGGGTCCTCAGAGGCCGAAGTGGACCCTCGGACACATTGTTTTACTGCCACTTAACTGATTCACTCCCTTCCATTTTTACTCTTAACTCCCTGGATCTCCTAACCCCGCCCACTCTCCACCCCTTCTCCTTCCCCTTATTCTGAACTTAGATTTCCAGCATCTTGTTGTTTATGCAATCGCAATCATCAACACTCATTAACATTCTCATTAGCTGCACCTCAGAGAACAATCAACACTCATTAACATTATCTTTGAGATATGCCTGAGAGAGTGATCACCCCTTGTTTTATCCCACCTCACTATATAAGTCTCCGTCTCAAAATTCATTTCATTTTCCACTAGAAGGCTTACCAAGCCGAGGTATTATGGAAATTAAACTTTAACATCTCTGAGAAGTGTCTGCATCTGGTTAGCTACATACCTTGTAGTTAGTCTCTAGTAGATAGCTATAAATGAAATCCAGTCTCTGTTTAACAGCCAATATAGTTAATTATAACTTAACCCAGTTAAGTTATAATTAACTATATTGGCTGTTAAAAAGAGAATTTTTTTGCTATTATTATAATCTGATTGGTACGCTATGTGAATCTATTTATGTTCTGTGGCATTCAGAAATGGAGTAAATCGGATGCTTCTTGCTATGCTGTAGGCTTTACCACTATGAACTATTTTGTTTATACTCTAGGTTTTAGCAGCTGTTATTTTCTAAAACAGATTCAGATAATGTGAATCAGCTTAAAGTTTTTTGGCCCTAAGTAGCATCCTTGCAATGCTCAGATGTTACAGCTCAAGGCCTCAGATTTTTAAAAAGCAGCTTTCTTTTATGGCTGAACCCCTTGCTCTGGACAGTATCAATAAAAGAATTAAAAGAAAAAAATCATTACACAAATTGCTAGTGATTAGAATTTATATAATCATACTGACAGAATATTTTTTAAAAATTAGTAGACACTATGTATGATACACCTCTCACAGAATAGATCTATGACACCCCTTGTAGCCAGAAATATTTCTAACTAAATCTCATACTTCCATCAGGGGTGGGGAAGCAATATGGATTTGGCCTGCCTTGTAACATTAAAAATTAGCTATAACTATAGTAATTATAAAACAAAATTTCAGTATTTTTGGATCTGTAATCATTGGTGGTACCTCATTTAGGACGTTTATCTGGTTAACCGAGTCTGCTAGGTGCTTATGTATATATAAAACCATCACATAGCTGGTTCACAGCTCTAAGGAGATGCTCTAATCCTTCAAAGAGCAGATGTACTTTTTCTGCTTCAGCATTAGTAGCTGTCATTAACTGAACATTTTTGTGGGATAAGAAGGAAATACTGGTCAGTTTGGATGTTCTCCAAAACTAAGAGTTTCTGATGACTGAAAGTTCTTGTGCTCATGTGGTTTGGTTAGAAGAAGACTCACATGCATTATAGTTTTAAATCTCACAGTGTCATTGGACAAAGTCAACATTAAAAGAGATGCAAAATATTGGCCAGGCCATGGCCTGCCATGCTCCCCTAGTTCCCCCAGGCCTGTCCATAATTGTTAGAACACAAACCAGATATATAAGTAGATACATTATAAAGGTCCTAACATTATTAAAACTACCTGAGCAATTGAATGTATTTGTTAATAAAAAGCCTGGACCACACGAGCAGTAGAAACTTCCAATAGTATTGTTGCACACCTGTTCACATCCTCCATTATCAGATTCACACTCATTAATATCTACACAAAAAGTAAAAAAATGTAATTTTTCTACTTGTGAAGGTATTTAGAATGACTTACCTGTACATCGAACTCCAACATCTTGTGAATGACTACAGCTAGTGATACCACGTGCTAATGAAAAACTATTACAAAGTAAAATGTCCCTGTCCGTTGACCTACAATCAAGACTCTCCAAAAAGATTGGTCTATCATAAATAGTAGTTGACGGTTCCAAAGAAATAGCCATTGAAGCTGTTCAAATAAGGAAAAAAACAACAAAAAAAAAACAAAAACAAAACATAAACTTATGCCTATCATGTGTTATAATAATTGATTTACTTTAATGTAGGTAGTTCAACATTAATACATGTATATTGTCTAAAAATGACAAAAGTACAACAATAGTTTTCATGTTTTTCTGAACCATGAGAAATTTTAGCAGTGTCTGGCCAAGATCTTACATTATACACATCAGTGTATATGAGCAACGATTGGAAATAAAACTCGGAAACAAGAGACAAAATAAATGCACTTGGGTGTAAACTAGTGGTGCACTCGAATAGCGCAAATGCATGGCGAGCGAGCAGACTCTTTTTACAGAAAAATAGGACAGAAATTACATCTAACTGTAGTGCACAGTGTAACCCTTTCCATTCTCAGTTAGCATCAGAGAATCTAAAGTCTCTGATCCCAGACTAAACTAACAGAGTTACCTGAATAAACTTCGAAAGCAGTGGCAAAGAAGCGCAGCTTGACAAAGACTTCACAATTGTTTCACGAAGAGAGTAGCTGTAAACTTTTTGGTTGAAACAAAGTTGCGTAAGGCAGTGCAGCAGGATTCTCCGCGCTCGTTAATTGAAAAATACTGGAACTGTGAACGCTTTACCTAACTTACGTAATTAGAAGCGCGGGCGAAATTTTTGACGTACGTATACATACATATATATATCTGAAATCTCAATTGAACACGACTGATAGTCAGCTTCGCAATAAAACAGAAATAGTATCCATGTTGTGTTTAGCTCTAAACCTTACCCAAATTTGAAGTAGGTTTAAAACTTTGAAACTACATGTATTAGCGTCACTGTAAGTGTTCTCAGAATGTGGTGGCACTCTCTATTCAAGGCACTATTTCTTTTCCCATGTGTCTCTATTACACTTTGACTTCAACATACCATAAAGGGAAAAACACATCAACTTCAGTGCACTGCCAAATGTCACTTGGAAATTAGAAAAACTAGAGGTGAGAAAATTGAAATTAGCTTCCTAAAAGGAACTCAAAGTAAGCATGCTTTTCCTTTGCTTGTTGCGCTTATTGAACAATAGTGGAACAAAATGCATTCAATACAATGCTACAGCACGGCTAGCTCATATTTGTGCTGAAGCACAATACGAGTATTCACTTTCACACTAGTGTAAAAAGTGACACTTACCACTTCTAAGATATCCTCCAGCCAGGAAACAGACTGTTCCAGCATCATCACTATCAAATCTTTCATTACAAACTGTTCCCCACACCTGATTGATGCACACTTCCACTCTTCCTTCAGCTGCAGTGTTTGTCATTACCATATCTGCTAGTCTCACGCTACCAGTTGCACAACCATCTCTAGTTAAGTTATCTCCTATAACAATAACAGTGACAACAATAGTAATAGTAATAATAATAATAACAACAACAATAATAATAATAGAGCAGTTTTATAGCGAATATATAATTATAACTGAATGTGTCATTTCGACTTTTAGTTTCTGATATGATCTGAATGCTGTGGGATGCAGTTAGGTTATACAAACTTACGGGAGTTAATTTTTCGAATTAGTGACGGTGATAAGTTAGCTACACCCATTACGCTTAAGTAGTGTTTTTTTTTTACATGAAATTCGATTGCCCTATAAGCCAAGTCAGACGAGAATACAATGTAAATGGTCTTGTGTCGGTATATCCAGTGAACAAGTGTATGTGTGAAAGAAGTATTGAGTGTTGTAGCTACTACTTAGCTAAAGATTATCTTAAAGCAAACATTTTAAAAAATATACATATATTTTTAGGCTTCCTCCCAGTTTCTTCAGTTACTGCAGCAGAAAACTAGTCAAACGGTAAGTGAACCATTGTGCACAAATAATTTAAATAAGGCAAAACACTAGTTGACAGCATTAAACATAACACAAAATATAAAGTTATAGGACGTTCTGTCTTGAGAGTCTTCCTCAGCATTACAATTTAGCTGAAGATTCGAGCAAAAACATCCTATTACTTTCTCATTTAGCCGTTTAAAGCTCTCAACTAATAACACTTAATATATAGAATGTTGTATGGCAATGAGCCTGTACAAGATTGTTTAAATTAAGTTAACTTACATACTATTACACGATCTGTATGTAAAATAATTGATCAGAATTCAATGCCTACATTTGTTTACAGTAGGCATACTGTGTATTATTTCTAAAAGTACAAGTTCCTGAAAAAAGAACTCAGTCACCAAATTAAGGCAGGTTTATAGAATTAAGTGTGGAAAATAATAATAATAAATAATAATAATAATAATATGCTTGTCTGTCAGTAATGACAATGATGTGTTTATTCAAGAATAATTCTTTAGCCGAGCCAGGCTGGTAAAGCATCATCAGTATCCAGTATAGTGGGTCAAGAAGTGAGTGATAAGTGATGATGGTAGTGTGTGTATATTTATCTAGCCAAGATGAGTCGGTAAAGCATCATCAGCATCAGTAACACCGTCAGCATCAGTAACACCGTCAGCATCAGTAATACCGTCAGCATCAGTAACACCGTCAGCATCAGTAACACTGTCAACATCAGTAAAATCGTCAGCATCAGTAACACGTCAGCATCAGTAACACTGATGGTGGTGATGTATCATTTGTGGGCCAAGAAAAGTAAATGAGAAAAAAAGCAGACTGAGTGTAATTAGTTCAAATGATAATAATAAAATAACTTTATCCTATTGCTTGCTTAATTAAGCACCACTGTGTGGCGAAGCGCTCTCTAGCAATAACAAAAATAGTGACAAATTCTTACACCATGGACGAATAAAAGTAATTGACCAACTGAATGGTAATAGCACCATACAACTAGCTTTTTGAATAAAAGATTATTCTTCTTATCTTGGTACACAGTTTGTGCCCGACTGTACACTCACTTTGACAGACAATGCCAGCATCTTCAAATCTTCCACAACTTGCTAATGTGCCTGTATTGATACTGCAATTATATAGTCTTTGCTCCTCTCCCAAACAAGTCAAGGAAGTGATTAAGATGGGAACATTTCCATCAGAAAACCGACCAGGCACTGCAATAGCACCTTAAACAAAACAAAAAAAAGGCAAATAATGACAATATTGTTTATTACCAAACAATGCAATATTACCATATGGAGAGAACCCCAGCTGCCTACAGACTACTGATGCTGCTTGATTGGTCAACACATCATCACATATTGTGCCATAGCGACCTCCAGAACACACTTCCACTCTACCCACGCTCAGTCTGTCATCTATCAGGTATTGCTCAGTAGTTGAAACAAAGCAATCTCTATTGTTAGTTCCAGTACAGATCCTCACATCTCCATCAGAACATACAGCTGAAAGGTTTAATAAATTACGGTTACAATTACTAATATCTTTAATATCTCCACATGTACACACAAGAGATGACAGAACAAACAAACAAACAAACAAAAAAACAAAAACAAAAACAAAACAAAAAAAAAACAAAAAAAAGAAGGTAAACATGTATTGGATAAAAAATGTGTTTTAAAAATTATTTTGAAAGTATTCACAGACTATTACCTTCACATCTCACTCCAGCACCTCTATTGGTATTACAGTTATGTTCTCCTAGCATGTTCGCATTACAACTTAATAGAGTCATCTCATTACCAGTACACTGCACATTGTCTACATGTACAACAGAAGCTAAAATAGGTTGACCCAGCAAAGGTTGAGAGTCTAATATACAAACATACACACAGAAAAAATATAAGTGCATTGTTGGATTTTTAAACATTAAACATACCATTACTGAATCCCAATTGTCTACAAACCACTCTTGAGTCTCGTATGTCCCAGAAATGATCACAAACTGCTCCAAAAGTGTTATTAATACACACTTCCACTTGTCCTTCAGACATTGTTAATTCTCGGCCAATTCTAACATCACCATCTGCACAGGCTATATATAGCACCAAAAAAATCAAACCGTCAAATTAGGAAACATTCATTATGTTCTCCAATTTTTTTCATTTGCCATAGATTAGAAAAATCTATGCATTGATCAAAGAAATAAAATGCAGACTTGTCCCACGTCAAACCATACAGAAACAACTACAAAATCTTTCAAATCATATAGTATTTGACGCCATGCTTTGTAATTTTAATCAAGACAAACAATTTTACAAGAAGATGGGGTAGATTAAATTAGAAGTTGAAATGTAGCTGCAACAGCTTATTCTCAATTCATTCAAAGTCATGGGAAGCAAAAGAAAAAAAAGGAAAAAAACAATGAAGTTTCAGTCGTATTATGTGGGAGCTTAGCCAAGTAAAACATGGCCTTCAATTAAATGCTGGACTGTTATTTACATACAAGTCTAGTCAGACAATTTTTTATTTTTTGTAAAATTATATATCCATGTGAATCGCATGGAGAAATGAATAAGTTAAGATAGTAAGCTGTCTTTTTTTTTGGAAGGGGCGGCGGTGGAAATGGTATAAAATGTTTTATACAGTCTCTGGCAAAGAATTTTGGTGAGAGGGGGCTCAAACTCTTCCATTTTTAACAGGGAAGCATCACTTTGTTTAAAAGAACATATCCGATATTCCAGTCGTTCTTCAAATTTATTCACTAGCACATTAGTAGTAACTAGGCCAGGAAAAAACAAAACCATCAAGTGTTTTAGTAACCAAGCTTGCCTACTCCAGAAAGCTGAATCTACTTGGCCCAAGATATATATATATATACCCAAAGCTAAGGTTAATTGGCAGCTATCCTGGGGTATCCGGTGACTAAGTAGCTGTACGTAGTCAGCTACTCCCAAGAATTCGTGATTCTTAAATTTCAGTATTGTACCAGGGTCATGATTAAGCAGTTTGAATCCGATTTGTAAAGAATCCTTAATCACCCAACATTACAAAACTGAAATGGGAATTTTGACCGTCTATATGTCAATTTTTTATGGTTTAAAGAAAGGAGTAGTTAGCTAACACCCTGAAAAAGTGAAAGTTCTATTGAAGTGGATAACTTAAAATAGTGGATAATTGTTACAGCAAAGTACATAGAACCATAAAAAAATTTCTTTTTGTGGCGGTAATCTACAATCAAAATTAAGAATCAAGAGTGTCCAAGCAACACCAACCTAAATATAAGTGGCTTAAAATATTTCAACAAAAAAAGTTGGATATACATGTGGGAGGGCAATTTTCCTACTCATAGGTAAGTGAAGCTTCCTCAATCTATATAACTCTCCTACTCTGCACCACATACATATTTTATTACATGTGGAATTGAATTTTTAATTGGAAAAAAAAAAAAAAAAAAGATGACAAAATATTTTCTGCAGAGCAATTGAATGCTCTGGTTTTGCTGTCCCATAACATCCAAACATTTATATAGGGGGTAAAGGGAAAGCACTAAATAACCCCCCCCCCCCCCCCCCCCCCCCCCCACACCCCCCCCCCCCCCCCCCACACAAAAAAAAAATTCCCCCTACCGCGTAAATTCTGTACCAAGGTTTGAAAAAACATTATGGGTGTAATCGCGACCATGCTAAGTTATATTGTATCTTACACACAAGGGTCAACAATCACTCAATCACTACCTCATTCGACAGATAAAGGGTTACTAATAGTATAACCAGCAATAAAGTTGACCATCCTGTACCACATGCAATCAGTATAAGGATCACCTTTACATGAGAAAGAGGATATGTCAGCTGAATATATTCTGGAACAGGGTCATCAAAACAGTAAATTAACAGAGTGATCCATTTACAACTAGAACAAATGACAGAGAAGGATAAAAACTGATAAGTGTGGCCAGATATAGATGGGGTTTGACTTGGATCTTCATTTGTTTGGAAGTGCAACAACTATTGCTTAATGTTCGATAAGGATAAAAAATAATAGGAGAAAGAGTAAAGAAAAAAATTTCCACTCAAATGAGTTATCTATACTCCCATTGTGATGCCTAATGTATACATATATGAATATATATATGTATTTGTATATGTATGTTAAGCATACATATATAGCCATACATAACATACAGCAGAATGTCAGTTATCCGAACACGTTGCCAAGAGGTGTTCGGATAACTGAAACGCTCAAATAAATGAACACCAATAATTGTATTATAAAAACACTAATGAAGAAGAGGTGTGGTCAAACAATTTTTTTGTGTCTGCACATGCCACTACTAAATTAGGATGTTCGGTTAACCGAAGTGTTCGGATAATTGAAGTTTGGATAACTGAAATTGTACTGTAAAAAGGGTCTATAAAAGAGCAAGTTTTCGCAGGTTTCTCTAAAATATAATAATGGATGGGAAAATGCACATCTTTATGCATCACATTTCGCACTTGGGTTTTAAAAAAATACTTACGTGAGATACAGTGATGTACATATTTTAGTTAGTATGTACATCTTACTAGTAGCATACAAGCCTTCCTTTTGTGTACAGCAATTATACACTAGTATAACATGCAGTACTTAAATAGAATAGATAACTGTCACAAAGGACTTTTGTAGTCTTTAAACAGACGCAAACTACAACTACATTGTATATTCCTTTCAACAAACTTACTGCAAACACTGCCATTGAGTTGGAAACCATTTTGACAGATCATAAAGCAAGTTCTTCCATCTCCTTCAAAATTGCCTTTACACGTGCAATTGTATCCTCCCTCAGTATTGGAACATGTTGCATTAGGATGACAAGGGTTACTAGCACATTCATCTGTATCTGTACATGAGCAGAAACATGCTGTAGAGTTTCTGTTACTGTATAATGTATGTATGTATAATTCTTACCATTGCAGTTTCGTCCATTGTCGTCAAGTATGTACCCATCATTACAGGTACAAAAAAATGATGGAATTGTGTTCACACATGTATGTTCACATCCTCCATTATCAATCACACATTCATTAAAATCTAAAATAAACAGTTATATACAGTATATACACAATTTATATATTCATACATAAATATATATCCATAATTAGCCCGACATTTATTGATACCTATGCAAGTAACTCCAGCATCCATTGAATGATCGCAGAAGTGGATACCCCAAGGTGGTCGAGCACAATCTAGCAGAGTGGCACTCCCTGGTCTACAACTAAAATTTTCCAAAAATATAGGACCAGACCCCTGGCCAAAAATGGGTTGACGATGAACTTTGGTACCTACAAAAAAATTATGAAAAGTCATTGAAGTGCTTTTTTTTTTTGTGTGTGTGTGTGTGTGTGTGTGTGTGTGTGTGTGTGTGTGTGTGTGCATGAACGTATTTATGTATGCATGCATTTATAAATGTTTTATATTTAAACACTACATGCACCTTATTTTCAACCTACTGTATTTTTTTTACTTGTAATTTAAACTTAGACGTGCCTATTCTTCACAAAATCAACTACTGTGGTGTGTACATGTCCATGCATGTGGCATGAATATAAAAATTACCATTAGTTGTGTAATTGAGTTGATGACAAATAACAGCTGCAACATCTTGATCAAATTGCCTATTACACACTGTCCCCCAAGCTCCATTGAAGCATATTTCCACACGACCTTCAAGACTATTACTTCCATTGACAAGTCTGACATCACCAGTGGAGCAGTTGCTTCCTTCCAGTGAAATACTCTGACACACAACACCTGCATCTGTCTGCTGTTCAGGACAAAATAGGTTTGATATGGAAGGACATTCAACCAGAGATTGTTCTGAACCCGAACAATTGACGTTTGAAAGCACTGTCATCAATGAACTCTCCAAATAGAATCGTCTATCTATTGGCAGAGCTCCTACATTACACATAAAGGTATAATTGTATCTAAACAAAGCCATGCCTATAAAACCATTGTATGTATATACATTATGTTCACAGCAGATGAACAAACATTCACACACACAACACACACACAACACACACACAAAAGCACACTGCTGAACTTTACCATAAGAAGAGAATCCTAACTGTTGGCAAACAACAGAAGAATCTTGGCCATTCCAAGAATCATCACAAACAGTGCCAAAGATATCATTCTGACAAACTTCCACCCGTCCACGAGAAATCTCGTCTTTAATAAAATCTTGTGGAGGTTGCAGAGTCCTCAGCATGACTTCATTACCAAGTCGTACACTTCCTTCCACACAGGTTACTATTATAATAGTTACAACACAATACATATACATAATACATATATTTACCAACTTCTATTCACTCTAACAGAGCACCCGTGGACTTACTCCCACACATAACAGCTGCATCTTCACTATGATCACAGTTGTGCACTCCGACAGCATTATGGTCACATTCTAGCAAATTCCTTTCAGTTCCATCGCAAACAACATTATCCAGAAGTATTGCTCCAGTTCCCACACTGTATTTATTATCCCGTCCTCTTATAGAAGCACCTTGTGAAGCTTATAAATACAGGTACGTCAATGTAATTATGTAATTACTTAAACTTAGCTCTTACCATTAAACATTGAACATACTACAGCAGCGGCCATTTCATTCCACAGGTCATCACAAACAGTGCCATATGATCCATTATAGCAAACTTCTACTCTACCTTCAGCACCAAGCGAACGAATACTTCCATTCATTAATCTCACATTCCCATTCACACAATCTATAGCATTAATACATGATTGTACATACACATTGCTACCACAATAAGAGTGTTATTATATGTACCACAATGGGTCCCATTTCCAATATATCCATGGTGACACTGGCATTCAAAGCTTCCAACAGTATCAATGCAATCTGCATTGACATCACAGTCGTGGGAGGAGACGTTGCACTCGTTAATGTCTACAAATTAACAAAAATCTGTTTAAATAAAAATCTCTACAACATTTTCCTTGTTGACACCATTACACTACATCCTACTACCTTGCTGACATGCTGTATATTCCCACACAAATATGTTTGGAATGAAAAAAAAAGAAGGTAAATTCACAAGGTGACAGAGTGAACTAAAGACAACTGGGATGCAGAGAATATCACACTTTAATGTCACATGACATAAATTATTTCATTGGCATGTGTGTTCATTTCACCGTAACATAAATAAAACAACTTATATAAAATCACACATTCAGATTTCCATTATGCTCAGGTGAATTAGAGCCGAAATTGACTGCCAAATCAATTGTGATGTAACCAATGACCATAAACCATCTATACAAGAATTACCAATGACAATTGATAGAGACCCTATAATAGATGTCATATTTCTCTTTATTGTGGCAAAAAGTTTTAATTACTAAAATTCAGCCAACTTAAAATATAATTATTTGTATGAGTAATAGCACGGTAACCATGCTATTGATCCCTAATAGCACAGGTTACCCATGCTATCACTCGCTAATAGTAGGCCAGCTTTTAAAAAGTCATTTGCAATTGTAACTACACTGTATCGTTCAATTTCCTTATTTCAGGATTAGCTTCCGCTGGAACTTCGTTTTCAACGTACGGCTCCTCCTAATCTGTTGAAAAACATTCCATCTAATACGGGTAGAGCTTCTGTGGTAAAGAATGACATTGTCTCGAACTAGAAAATACTCGAACTGTACATTTCCAAGGTTAACGCTGCACGCGTGTGCACTTACCCATACTATTTCACTTAGCTACCGTGGTATTTCACTTAGTTACCGAGGTATTTTAATAGTTTCCACTCAGTTACCAAGGTATTTCAATTAGTTATGCGCTATTTCACTTTCGCCATGTTATTTCAATTGAACAGCGATTTTTCCCATACATTTTTTTAATGGGCAGCTTATGCGCCATACTATTATACCTAAAACACTTTGAAGTGTTATAATAATCATTTCAAATGCTAAAAAACAAAAAAAAAAAACAAAAGCAAACACACAAAAAAACAAAAAACAAAAAAAACACTGAAGTTTTTTTGGGAACCGTATCATTGATATTTAATCTATAACACACAATTGAAAAGGTTTAAAAAAAATCTTTTGGAAATTAATTAGCCAAGATAATTATTAATCTCAAAAAATAGAAAACCATATACTTTACAAGCTACAATACACATTACACAAATACTACAAACAACATCAACGGCAACAAAATAACTAGTTACTTACTAGTGCAAAGTCTAAATTCATCCTCCTTGTAGCCTGAATTGCAGTCACACTGATAAGAACCAACAGTGTTGACACAGTGGGAATTATTTGAACAAAATGAGAGATTAGAAATACACTCATCGATGTCTAAAAATACGTCAACAAAAATTAAAAAAATAAATAAAGCCAGATACTATCAATTTCTTGAGGAAGTTCTTACCTTTACATGAGAATTTATCAGAATCTAAGATATAACCAGTCTTACAACTACAGTAGAAGCTTCCAATAGTATTGTTGCATAATTGTGTGCAGTTATCAGAATTCAAAACACATTCATCAACGTCTAATAAGCACAAGCAACAAGATCACAGTAATTGTCTAATCAAATAAAAACTGACTCACCTTGGCAATTAAATCCATCCCCATTAAATCCAGAATTACAAGAACATTCATAGCTACCAATTTGATCTTCACACGTGGCATTAAGATGGCATGTCATGTTATCTATGCACTCATCAATATCTATAGAAAAACAACAACAAAAAACAACAACAACAACAACTGTAAACGAAAGAAAAAAATGCAGGTGGAATACACTTCCAATTAAAATCATATTCTGTCTTCGGATCTAAATTACAGGGTAAGTGAGCGGGACAGAGAAAACATTCAGGAAAAAATAATTGTGCTAGTTTCAATTGTCCATTATATGTACATGTATGTATAATGTATACTGGACTGAAATATGTACTGTACAAATACCATATCTGTATGTCTACAGATCATATCATACATGCTCTAACAGTCAGCAAAGCATATAATACAGTCTAGTAGACTATTAGAATACACCTTGGCTGGACACAAGTTATTGTAGCGGACTAACTAGGAGAAAGCTGTGATTGTTTCTCACGGCCTCGGGTAAGCAAGGGAATAACTCCTGTCATATAGCTAGAAAATAAGCTTTAAAAGTAAGCAAATAATCACTACAGCTCCACTGTAACTGTCAACTTGACAAAGAGCACTATTGTACAGCTGTTTTTGTAGGACAAAAAAAGTGGTTGAATTGTTCCCTAAACAATACAGCCATAGTATGTTCATATTTCTTACAAATAAAACCGGTTAACTCCAGTAAATGTTGGACTGTACTGCAGCAGTTCACTATGAGAAAACTGGCTCATTATTTTTGTCATATACATATATACTGTACAATACAATGTATGCTATATATACATACAGTATCATACATTGTAGTTTCAAATTCTACATTCCTGATTCTCTTGCTAATAACTTACTTGAACAATTCATTCCATCACCAATGAATCCGTCCATGCAATTGCAATCGAATCCACCAATATTGTTAGAACAGTTTGCATACCTGTGGCAATTGTGTGACCTCAGCTCACACTCATTATTATCTACAATGTACAAACATAAAATACATAAAACAAAATCAAATTCAGCAATGATAAAAGTTTAAATTATAGTTAATTGTCAATCCTCTGTGTTAGTAATGAATTGGAAACATCATAAATTGATTTTTAGTAACTTATAACTGAAAGAGACAAATATCAGAAATAACCACAAAACAACAATCACAGACCTTACAAAGCAGTCCTCGACTAAAAGAATGAATACGAAAAAACAAAACATTTGTTATGAATGAAAGTATTTGTAGTTTCCTCACAACAATAACAGTACACACTTAAATTAGGCCGTCTACACTCAACTTCCTATCCTACTAAACATTAATACAGATGAAAAGTAGGATAACATTTAGCAATGAATGAAGATTGTGAGATTCCTTTTCATCAAGTCTAAAATACATGTAACCTCTAGCTACTCCAATACAATATTACTAGCGATTAATGGTAGGTTATTTTAGTTCAGGTTCCTTCCCTTCTCCTTTCAGCTAAAAAAATTAATTTGAAAAATAAGATTACATACACAGCCTACTAGAGGTAACAAACAAGAATACATACTGTAAATTCTGTACAGGTGCATTTACTTTAATGTCACATTAATGTTGGCTAACTGGAAATTTTGTAAGGTGTATTAACTTCAAGTCCCCAATGATAGTAGCTAACTGGAAATTCTGTAAGGTGCATTCAACGTCACAGTCATGGAATGTAGCTACCCTCAATAGCTTTTGTACTGGTATGCATACCTTAAAGAACTAAACATAAAAAGGAAAAAAAAGAAAGAAAAAAATACAGGTGCTACAGTAGTATAAATTATCCCAAAGTACATCTAAATATAACATGCTGAATATGATGGAAGACTCTTATCTATCAATATTGAAAGTGACTCTGGCAAAAAAGTATACTATTGAGGCATCTTCTAACTATTGTAAGAGAGCAGAGAGTTGGCAAAATGGTAATTGTGATCATATATAAATAATGATTACCTGTGCAGTCTAAGCCATTTCCAGAAAATCCAGATATACATTCACAACGAAAACTTCCTGCCGTATTGTCACAAGTGGCATTGTGATGGCAATTATCAGTCCCCAAATCACACTCATCAATATCTAAACAAATAATTGATACTGTTGTAAATTAATAAATAGTGCCAAAGATGTAATAAATAACTTTCAGAAACTGATTTTCCTATAACCTAGAGAAGGAACTGTTAAAGTATTATTGAGCAAGCGAGTAACTGATTGTTAGGGGTATTTGTGAAAAATTGGGTGCTGTAGTACACACATATGCATGAACAAATAGTATGTGGATTCTTTTCAGAATGTGGGCACCACTTTTTTTTATCCCACTTCCCCATTACAAAAAAACAACAAAAAAAACAACAACAAACAAACAACCCAAAAAACTCATTGCTGTTTGATTCTTTCGAAAAGTTATTACTCACACTTTTAGCACCAACAAAAGGTTCCTATGGCTTACCAGAATTTATCACAAAACATGACCTGTTGTAATGGCTAAAAACTGTTCTCAAGTACTACTGATACTTCCAAGAACAGAATAGAGTCATAATGAATGGACTGTCTGTCACTTCAAATATTAAGGTAAGAAAGCTGCTGCATACTGACCATCCATGACAAGTTATTTACAAGTTGAAAGCTACCATAACTATGGTAACCTACATGTGTTCCTTGCTTCTGTATATCCTGTTTATTGTAAAGCTACATACGCCAACTTCCTCAATGTATGCTTCAGCATAGCATGCTTGATGTACATTATGTGCTCAAGCACACCACAAGTTCTGATATTATATATCAAACAAAGTACCAAAGACTTGATTGTGAGAATTGTCAAGTAATGCTAAATAAGCTAAGACAAGAAAATTCATAGCTTGTGATGAGTGTGCACTAGAAAATTTGGTATCTTATTCTATCTCCAACTACCACTTCACCTGCACATACATACATAATATTATAATACTAGTGGTGTGCTTGAGCACAAATGGCGAGCGAGCCTTAAACCACACTATTGTTAAACGATTGATTCTAATTACTAACACTCAAGCTACTAAAATAAAGTCAAGTTTTTAAATTACGTATATACGGTAAAGGGGATTCAATGCCATAGTAACCGCTCCCCGCAACTGTTTGAATTGAAAAAGAAGCAAACAAAATCAAGTCACGTTATTTAAACTTTTCTCTGTGTAGTAGTTGTAACGCACAATACTTTCACACAACTGAACATTCCTACACAAGACTTACCTTGATGTTAGTCTAGTGGACAATGAATTTTCAAGTAAATACTGCTGCATAGTGCTTATAACTGTGACAAATAGCGTATTAACTTACCACCGCCACTAACTCGAATAGAAATGGAGCTCCCATAAGTTTTTGAGTTTTAACTGCACCCGCAAAAGAATTCAAAGCGGTAAACAATTCAATTTCTAGGGTGATACGGGTAATGATCGCTAAACCGGAGGATTCTGTTTAGTGAAGTTTGGGACGGGGTCGAACACGGAGCAAACACTTATGCGAGGGTCAAAGTACAAAATGACATACGTACGTCCAAACATATATATAAACAAACAAACATCCCCTATTTTCAAATTGTGTTACCCCTGAGAGTGTCTTGCTCGCTCCGCTCTCTCGCCAATTACTCAATACTGTAAAACGTTTTGAAGAGGAAAAAGTAAAATACTCTAAAGTCAAAGAAATTCTTATAATATTAGGAAAAAGAAGAAATTCATTTAGACAATACAGCAGGTTATAGAGGTCAAGTCCAAGAAGCATTGTGATGTATTCAAAAGGCTAAGTCCAGTGGAAACATGAGTATGAGGTACATACTTGTTGTTCATACATACTTAAAGCAAAACTGCGCATGTGCTGAATTTTAAGGTATTAAGTAAGAACTTTATGATGTGTGCCAGGAGATGTTAGTGACTCTGAAGAAAGAAAGGGAGAGAGGAAAATAAGATCGTTACACATAGATGCACACATGCACACACCCCAGAGATGTAACCAGTGCACACATAAGTAGCCACACTTCTTAATCACAACCAAGCTATAAATTCCTAGCTTCAAGCATGATAAATGCTTCATTGGGCATATCGAGAGCACCAAAGATTGTAGTAAACAGAATACCTGAGCAGTTTCCAAGTATTGCACTTCCAAAATACCCCGGATTGCAAACACAACCAAAACTTCCTTCAGTGTCCGAGCAAGTAGCATTTCCATCACAATTATCCAAGGACTGAGCACACTCATTAATATCTAAAAATATATAATACCGATTATAAAGATGACATAACTAAATATGTGGCAATAAAAAACACAATAAATCTCCAACAAAAAGAAAATGCTCTTAATGTAGATAGTTTTTAGTAGTTAATAGTGATGTGTTATAGCATTAGTGTGTATCCTGTAAAATTTTAAATTGACCTCAACTCACTGGTACAATTACGCAGATTGGAATCAAGGGAATATCCAGAATAACATGAACAATTAAAGCTTCCTATTGTCTCAGAGCAGTTGTGTTCACAGCCCCCATTGTCAATGTCACATTCTCTTGTATCTGCACATGTACGTACATGGATATACATGTATGTATAAGAGTCTTAATCAGACTATGATCACCATACAAGTAAATAAGCAGTTAGTAATAATAATAATAATAATAATAATAATAATAATAATAATAAACAAGATACACTAACTTACCAATGCATTCTAACCATACATCCTGGGCATGGTCACAAACTGTCAGTCCAATAATATCACTTCCTCGTCTGCATTCCAAAAGACTTCTGTCAGATCTAGAACAAGCTAGTTGGTCCAAAAATATGGGTCCTTCTTGGATTAATGATCTTGAAGGAACCACAGAGGCACCTATAAACAAATTTACATAGTATACGACACTTTCCAGGACTTTATTATGTTACCTTCTCTTTCAAATCCTTCCAGTTGATGGCAACCTACTTCTGCATCCAACACTCGGAAGGAATTGTTACAAATAGTACCCCAAGCATTATTGATACAAATTTCTAGTCTACCACTCAAGGTCTGGTTGATGTCATTCACTGTGCCATTCACAAGCCTCACTGTATTATGTTCACAGTTTCCAGATGGTGTAACAGATGCTAAATATTATACAATATAAAAATATATGAAGTAAATATATGTAAATGAATAAATACAAAAAACTACCACTACACTAACAATCACATAAAAAAATCTAACAAAATAATCCTTTTCTGTTCATATGCTATACTTTTTTTTTTAATCTAAATATACAAATAATGCATACAATAGTACTATCTGTAAGAAATTAACTCTGTTAAACTTACATTGGCATACTACTCCTGCATCCTCACTTGGCCCACATGGGCTAGTAATCTGTGTACTGTGATTACAACTCAAAAGATGACGCTCTGACCCCCCACACACAACACTATTCAGAACTGATGGAAGTTGGCTTTCTGAAAATTCACTGTTCACTAGAGCAACTGCACCTGGGGGAGGGGGAGGGGGGAAAATATTACTAATTGACTTGACAAGAATAATTAATATCAGCAGTAAACTGACCATATGGAGAAAAACCTAGCACTCTGCAGACAACTGAAGCAGCTTGATTGTTCCAACCATCATCACAAATAGTTCCATATCTCCCACTAAAACAAACTTCTACCCTACCAGCAACTAGTCCATTTTTATCATAGAAATGATCGCCATAAAAAGTCTCCCGAAGAAAGAAAGAATCACCTTCTCCCACATGAAGACGAACCATCCCATTCGTACAAGAAGCTGTTAAACATAGTTTTAAAAATATGAAATTACAATATTGCATGTCTTAAGATTACTGTATGTACCTTGACATCTTACACCAGCATCCTCTGAATGATCACAATCGTGGTTAGTAATCAACCTGCACTCTTGGAGTCTTCCTTCACTTCCATTACAAACTAAGTTATCGAGCAATATCTCTCCTATTCCCTGGCCAAAAGCAGCACGTGGTAAAGCTTGAGCATCTACATCACATGTTTTTTAATTGAGTTAAGGTTACCAGTGTTATTACAGTCTCATGAATTAAATACCTTGTCCAGAGTATCCTAATTGCCTGCAGGCTACTCTGGCATCTAGCACATCCCACTGGTCATCACATATTGTACCATAGGAATTGTTTCTGCATATTTCTACACGTCCTTCAGTAGGTATACTTCCATTCACTAGCCTCAAGTCACCATCATTGCATACTACAATATTATACACACAAGTATACAATTCTCATTGATAAAAACAGGTACATGTACATGATACAATAGTATACACAAAAGAATCTAACATACATATGTACACAATAGTATGAATAAATTGTCATTGTGGAGAACATGCACATACTACAATATACAATTATTTCTGTGAAGAACAGGTAATTGCACAGTGATGAGATGTGCAAATCCAGATAATATTAGTGATATTATGCAAACATGATATAGGAACTTCAACAATATGTTTTAGAGCTTATTCCTAGAACTTACAACAGCTTCTTTTATCCTCACTCATTGAATAGCCTTCATTACAGACACAACTAAAGCTGCCTTCAGTGTTGTTGCAGAATGAATTCTTCATGCACACTGAAGATCCATTTGTGCATTCATCTACATCTATATATAAACGTATAAATCCTGCACATTACTGCACCTCCTTTATACTCATACCAGAACAATTGAAGTGGAGTGGGTTAGGGTCCTGGAAGCCTGACAGACACTCACAACTAAACTGTCCATTCTCTACAGTGCAGTTGGCATTGAATATACAACTTGTGTTGCTTTGATCTAATTGGCCTCCAGGTGGGCAGTCACAGTGATAGTAAGGAATATCATTCACACAGATATGACTGCAGTTACCATTGCTCCTAGCACATTCGTCAATATCTAAGTACCACACAATAGATTTGTCTTTAAAATATAGTAGTGGTGAACATAAGTTTAGTTTCTCAGTATATCATAACAGATATTTCAATGAATCATTGACATTGGAAAACACTAGCACATATCATTGTATACCTGTGCATCGTACTGCTGCATCATCTTCGTGAGTGCATGATGATCGCTGCAAATTGATGTTCATACAGTCTACCACACGCCTCTCATTTCCTTGGCAATTTAAACTCTCTATGAACAATGGGCCACTTCCAGATCCAAACACTAAATTGTTCAATGCTTGAGCAGCTGAAAACAAAACAGAGCAAAATTAGATTAGTCATTACATCCTAATAGTGTCAGCTTACAAACCTTGGTAAGGTACTGAGAGCTGATTGCAAATGACTTGAGCATCATCTCTATCAAACCTTTTGTCACATACCGTACCCCAAATTTTGTTAAAACATATTTCTAGTCTTCCCTCAAGGGCATTGGACCCGTTCACTAGTCTGACTGCTCCGTCTTCACAACTTGTTTTAACTAAGTTACCGTCTGTAAAACATTAAAATGTTTAGATGATGTACTGTGAATTAATATTACACTGTTTTACCTTGGCAAATCACAGTAGAAATTTCTTGAGATGAGCATGAGGTAGATACAGTTTTTTCACAGTCCATGAGTTTAGACTCATTTCCAAAGCAATTGACTCTAGTAAGGCCAGTGCCTGAGGTCTCTGTACCTCCACGACCACCGATAGCTCCTACAATTAACAATTTCTATTAAAATTAGTAGCTATATGCCAAACAACATCAAATTTACCAAAGGGAGAGAAGCCAATTTGCCTGCAGATTACAGAGGCGTCAGAATTGTCCCACAAGTCATCACAAATGCTTACAAAGATGCTGTTCAAGCAAATTTGAGCCTCTCCACTGACAAATTCTTGAAACCTGTCGTAACCCGCCATTGAAATAATCCTCACATCATTTTCAATACATGTTCCTGCACAAAAAAAAATTGTCCAGATTATGATAGTTCTTCAATTGTAGAAACTATTTTACCGTCACAGATAACTCCAGCTGAACCTGATGCTAAACAGTTACGCCGCCGGTTAGATAAACACTGTAATAAGTTCAATTCAGTTCCTTGGCACACAACATCATCCAGAAAAACAGGAAACACACTATCAAAAGCTAAGCTATTGCGCACAGCTACAGCATTTCCATTACCTAAATAAATGAACAAACAAGTTTAGGTATCAACATATTAATATGTATATGAAAAATAAATAAACAAAAATTTGCATGGTAAAACAGCAATAAAAAAGCATCATATAATATATAGCTGATTTACATACCCCTGTTTAATTGTCTACAAACCACTGATGCATCATTATTGTCCCAACGATCAATGCAGATTGATCCATAAGCATTGTCCAGACATATCAACACAATACCAGAAGAGTTTGTTCCATTTAAAAGTCTCAAGGCTCCATCAGTGCATGCTATTATGAATAGACATACATACAATAAAATCATTTAGGATGGTCACACAAGTATTCAAAGGGGCAATAAAATTAGTCAAATTAAAAAAAAAATAAAAAAAAACACCCTTAGAAGCAATAAGGGCTTAAAAATACATTACAAACAGCTAATATTTTCTATACTTTATTTTTAATAAGTTATCAATTAGATTGGCAGTTTGACATACCTCAGAAAAATCCTACTAGTTTAAAGTACTTGTTTAGTCCTGATTATTGAGAATATTAATTTTAATAAAACTTCAAATTAGGCAGTGATTTATTTATTTAATTATCCTTTTTAGGAATTCTTTCAGTCAACATCCTAACTAGTTCAGTCCAAAGGCCAATTAAAAAACTAAAGGTACTTTAAAGTCATTAAAAATGTTCTCCAACCATAACAATAAGTATACATAATTTAAATAACACCATTGGCAAAAACTTATGTGGGTGTCAAAAAATTTATATTATTTTGTCTGTTCTTATAAATTATAGTTGGTGTCCACATCACCAACAATGTATTTCATAATATACTACTAATTAAGCTTGTAATAATTAGTATATTGTTAAATTCACCTAAACAGGTTCCCAGCAATGACTAGAGAGCAAATTGCTGAATTATTGATATTAAAATAAAAAACAAAAAACCAACAAAAACAAAACAAAAAACAAAAACAAATAAAAAACAAAAACAAAAAAACAAACAAAAAACAACAACAACAAAAACCAAACTCCATACCCTGGTGTTATTATCATTACATTCAGTATTTGAGAACTCACTACATGGGTTTTTATTGCTGCCAGTTCGCTCAAATCCATCAAAGCAATTGCCACAAGAAAATGTACCATTCATGTTAATGCAGTCAGAGTTAACACACGTGCCATTCAGTAAACATTCATCAATATCTACACATACACACACAAAATAAGTAGATATAATGGTACATAAGTACAAGCTAGTTTAATATTATTGTCATTGTTGTCATGACAATCGAACTCCCCTAAAGCTAAAATGACAGTACTCTACAAAGCCAAAAGATCAATTGAAGCCATAAAACTCCAGGAAACAACAGGAAAGAACAACAAGCTGAGTTCACTGTACTTGACAGAATTTCAGTAGAATTAATTTTTACCATAACAGTTATGTCCGTTGCCAGAGAAACCTTCATTGCAGTCACATTCAAATCCTCCAGCAGTATTCAAACAATTTGCATTACTGTCACAAGGCATTGAATCACACTCGTCTATATCTACAATATAACAAAATATATTAATTCTTACAATTGTATCATATGTTTATTCATTAAAATGATAGGTACACAACTAAGTTTAAAGGTGGTACTTTGGTGCTTTTCCAGGAATAACTAACATGTATTCCACCGTACTATAAACCTAACAGCCTGAACATTCCCCATAAGTTGGTAAATTAACCACTAAATTGACCCATCACAAACTATCTGTTTCCCACTTCTCCAAAAAACACGCAACACTTATAAAACTGTAACACTGTAACAAAATGTGCACTTCCTCCAACACCTTTGACGAAATGATCATTTGACTCTGTTTTTTTTTTTGTTTTTTTTTTTGCATTCCACGCGGTTGCACTGGGCATGACGAGAACATAGTTTCCATTTCCTTCTGTAGTTGTGATAGGCTGTAAACATATTCAAAGTGGCAAGTTGATTTTCTTAGAATTGACAAACTCTCAGATAGTGTCTAGACTACCATATTAGACACATATTGTAGGAAGGAACCCATACTTTTATCTTACAATAAAAACACCTTAAGAGTACTTTTCCTTGATACTTGTATGATTTCTATCCTCTCACTAAAGTTTTCTAAAATACCTTGCCAGTTTTTTTAGAACATGCCAGCACTTGCCCATACTTGATAACATGGAAACCTCTGAGTCAATATCACAATAAGTAGATGCTGTCACAACGCCCACCTCAATATTATTCAAAATGAATTTATTTTCCTCATCAAAAATCAATTGTGTTACTCTAAATAGAAGGAATCAACTGAGTGCATTAATATATACTGTGAATCATAACATGTTTACGTGCCAGAGGGTTGTGTGTTCACCAGATTTTCACATGGTCTAATAATCAGACTGTATTGATGATCCTTATGTCACAAAAATAAATTCTGGTAGAGTTCAAAATACTACTGTCATCATATTTACAGAAGTAATGGAAAACACCACGTACCACTAACTTCACTTGTAAGCAACCTGCTCTAAGTACACAAAAACGCCAGAAAGATAAATTAACCCATCTGTATAATATGTAAGCTGAGTTTCACGCACTTGTAATGAAAAAATTACTTCATTAATTTTTTATAGGGTGGAATAATATAGTCATGTTGTTTGACTATTTAAATATTAAATTACATAGTTTGAGCTGTTAACAAGATCAGCAGTCAAACATACTGCCAAAAGTTTCATAAATCTATCTTCATTTCGCATGGACAGTTTATTTTGTACAGACAAAGCATGGGAAATTGGCTGCATGTAACAACATCAAACCCTGGCTCAATTTTACCCACTAAATCATGCCCACTAATTTAAGGGAACATCCATTAAATAAAATTTAAGCAGTAATTATTGTTACTAAAATAATACATGCAAATTCCCTGATAAAACAATGCTTTTTCATGTATACACTAAAAATTACTTCGGAATTGGAATTAAGTTTTACCCCAGGATAGACTATAAAGTTATTCAATCAAAAATAAAACAACAACAACAATTTATCCAGTTGTAATAATGAAGACCTCTATAAAGTTGCCTATGCTAATGACTTTATATTTTTACTTCTTAAACATTGTAGATAATGATCAAAATCCATCTATCACAATAATTATGATGGATGAAAAAGTCTCCATAGTGTTTCCCCCCAGAATTTCTGACTCTCACACTTGTTGTGGCATAATGTACTTGCATGTATAGTATGTACATACGTACATGTGTGGTCCTTATGTATACAACACCAAAGAACAGAAGGTGCCAGGTCTTAGAGGTTTTACCTACCATAACAGACGAAGCCATTGCCAGAAAATCCAGCCAAACATGAGCAGTTAAAACTACCAGGTAAATTGGAGCATGTAGCATTGGAAGAGCAAGGATTTGATGAACATTCGTCTATGTCTAGAAAAGAAGAGTGAAATAAACACCACATATTACAGAGCATTCCCTATGCAACTCCTGGAAATCCAGAATTGTACATGAAAACTCTAAACTTAAAAAAAATGTTTAAGTAATGTTGCATGTTAGTTATTCTTTCTATGTGCGAAATGTATCTTTGCTGGGGATACTTTGTTACGTATTGCACAAATAAGGACTTGTTTACATACAGTATGTGGCACCAAATAGATACCGCAAATAATGACCTTAAGCTATCTAGTCTCTATGTCCACAACACAAAATTTGAGAACCAAAAGTTTACGTAAATGCATTAGAAACTACATACCTTCACAAACAAATCCATTTATTAATGAAAACCCTTCAGAGCAGTTGCAATAGAAGCTACCTATAGTGTTTGTACAATTCTGTTCACATCCTCCAGTGTTATTCTCGCACTCGTTGATGTCTACACCAAAACTTAATATGATTTCATTAATAAGTTGCATAAAGACTTGAACTTACCGAAGCAACGAATTACGGCATCATCACTATGATTACAGCTATGCTGACCAACAATTAAATTGTCTTCCCTCCTGCAAGCTAGCAAATTTGTCTCGGTTCCAACACAGTTCAGATCTGAGAGAAATATTGGTCCTTGCCCTCCTGCTGAGGAATGATGTTGGATAACACTGGCCTCCTGATTGGAATATCCGCTAATCTGAGAACAAGCTACTGCAGCATCCTCGTTCCCGAACCTGTCGTCACACACAGTGCCCCAGGCATTGTTGATACAAACTTCTAGTCTTCCTTCAGTGCTGGTGTTGTAAGATGTAGAAGAAGCTAGACGAGCCTCTCCGGTGTTACATTCTCCATTTCCTGTCTCTATGGCTGATTACATCCATCATACAAAATCAGCTCTTACCATTTTCATCACTTCCCGACTTAATATTACAAATACTTACATTGACAGACTACACCCACTGTAGCACAAGACACACCACTGAATGGTGACAAACTGCAATCCATAAGTCTTCCCTCAGTCCCACTGCAATTTACATTAGTGTACACTCTATCTGCATTCCCTTCACTAAAGGAGTCTGCATTCACAGCAATGGCACCTGAACAAAAACAATATATATATATACATACTTTGGTGAACTCCATAGATGCTACTAAGATCTTTACCATATCTTGAGAATCCTAGCTGTGTACACACCACAGAGGCGTCACTGTTGTCCCAGGAGTCCATACAGATAGTACCATATCTTCCTCTCACACAAATCTCCACTCTTCCAACTCTCAGTCCATTCTTGTCATAGTAGGAAGAGTCATAGTTAGTTGATCCCATGTAAAAGGAGTCAGCATCACCAGACACAACCAATCTCACTTCTCCATCTCGACATAGTGCTATAATAAGTTGTATAACCACATCCTTAAAAGTATCATTACTGATTTAGTTCCTGTTTTGGAGTACATCTACTGATTAAATTACAAGTGATCACATATCAAGCCTTCATATTTCCTTAAGAAAAAGTCCCCAAGGATTTTTATGACACTAAGATATATCACCACCAGACAAAGGCTCACAGGTGCTACACTTTGAGCTTAGCTCGATACCAAAAACAACAGCACAGTACTAGTTAATGATAAGAATTCGATACAAGTCAGTGAGGTCTTGGAGCGGAATGATCAACTATTGTTCATGTATGCATTTACTTATTGTGAGCACAACACTCTTTTTAGGTGTACACTTATGACTAAATTATACAGTCTGAATCACTATTTATATAGATATATATAACTTGTCTTTTGAATATAAACACGTGCAAGTAAAAGAGCCTACAATTAGGCTATAGAAATCTGAGCATGCAACCTGATATTCATTAGATTGCTAAAGAATCCTTGTGACACACTCCTACAACTTTCTTTAACTTCTTAGTATCACTAGTAATATAATGCCACTGAGCTTTCAGTGGCTCCATTCCAAAAAAAGCAATTTGTTGAATTTTTATCTCAGAAAATGAATTAATCACGTAAAAACAAAAAGAATAATAAGCCCCTCTTCCCCCTTGCCCATAATTTCCACTCATGTATAATCTAACCTTGACATATAACTCCTGCATCTTCAGAATGATCACAATTACTGGAAAATATTTGTGCATTATTTCTGCGTGGACAACTCAATAAGCTTCCTTCTGTTCCTCTACACATCAGATCATCCAAAAGAATTTTCCCGTTTCCTCCTCCAAATTGAGATTTCTTGACAGCAATGACACCTACAGATCACACACATGCACACACCACACACACACATACCACACACACACATGCACACACCACACACACACATGCTACAATCACACATGCTGTGTGCCCATAGCCAAGGCAAGCACAACATAGCAATAATACCATAGCTAATTCTTAGTGAAGGGTCCAAATTACAAAAGCTTCGAGAAACAGTTATAAAAAAAAGAAGTCCAAATTCCTGCAAGCTTTTTAAGTTATCATTTTTAACTTTTAACTGTGATTTTCTCTATTTTTCATTAAGTTATAATTACAATTCAGATTTTCCCTCCATGTCGTAACAAGCAGCCTGTAGTAATATCAGGTTGTGAATGGCCTCAAGAAAATGCAGGCCCAAACAATTTCTTTTAAAATGTTCTTTCCTAATAGTTAGGGTCATCTTCATTACATTTACAACGTACCTTGTAACACTACTCAAATTTGACCTCACACAATCAGGCTCCAAAACTGCCATAGTACCTAGCAGCCCCACCTCCAAAAATGCATGCCAACAATAACCTGCTCTCAACTGAGCATTGAGCATGTCTATATCAGTGATGTAATTCTGTCTGAGTATGACCGGGTGTGTCACACATGCTCGGTACACTTCTTTATATGTATTGAAACTGAGCCACCTATCAGTCTAACCCTGCGTATGGTGTATGAGTGCATGACTTCGTTTTTACCCATGTGACCTAACTCAGTCTAAGGTTCTAATTAGCTTGAGGTAGGAGTGTGCATTACAGTGCAAGGTTACTAAAGATTCTGGTGTCAGTACTGCTATAACTTGATATGGATAGTTTCACTCCCAACCGCATCAATCCTTGCTAATGTGGCATTCTCTAACGACAACACATTCATAAAGGCAAAGTGTCTCACTCAGCTACACAGTCATCATGCAAAGGCAAGCTGAATTATTATAAATACTTTTATAAATATGGTGACATTATATAGAGTTTTAACAAGAAGAAACAGAAAGTTCCGAACAACTTTATTTTTCAGACTAATGAATCTATTAATTGTTAAAATGTAGTCTCAAACCTGACAAACTTAAGTGATACTGCCTCACACTAAAACAGTCACTAACCAAGAGACAGGTTGAACCCTAATTGTCTGCACACCACAGCAGCATCCAGATTATCCCAGAAGTCATCACAGACTGTGTGATAGGACCTGTTGTAGCAAACTTCTACTCTCCCTTCCATTCTGGTGGTGCCATTGACTAGGCGCAAATCTCCATTGACACATGAAGTATTATCTTTGAGTAAAACACAGTATAGTAGAGAGATATGTAATAAAATAGTGACAATTTTTTTTCGTAGTATTTAAAATTTCTGGTGTCAAAATTTTATCAAGACGTTTTCTGCTTCGTATACAGCATGTTTATCAACTAAAGAGGCTCCACAGAGCAGAAACATTGTGACTAAAAATTTAACACCAGAAATCTTTAAACACCACAAAACGATCATAACTACTATAATATACACAAGATGACCACATGTATTTAATGATACATTTTAAGAACAGCTCAGACATACCTATGCACGTTATTCCATCTGTGCTCATGACAAAGCCTGGGAAGCAACTACATTTGAATCCTGGCAGTAACTCTTCACACTGCTGCTGACAGCCTCCATTATTCACTGCACATTGCTCAACATCTAAACATCAATGAGTACACACATAGAATGGGGAGTAATCTCATGTAGCTTTTCTTTCAATTTCTACTCATTAGATAGCTATTACTATAGCTACATAGTATCTGCTTAATTTCAGTTAACAAAGTTAAACAAGCAGTTATTTGACAATTTTGTAGGCATGTGAAATACTAGTGTCATAACATTAGTAAGGTAACTAAGGCACCTTATTTCTCACTTTTAGCTCTACTATATAGATTAATAAGTTGAGCTAAAATTCAAATTACAGATAAACATGTTCAATAAATTAGACGATCCAGTTTTTCGGCTGCAAAACTCAAGAATACTAATAAGCATTTTTTTTAAATTATATAGAAAAAGAAACCATAATTTACAACCAAAAGAAAAGTGTGTATGCATCCCTATGTATGTACGTATGTACCATAGCATTGAACTGCTGCATCTCTGGTGTGATCACACTGATGAGTACCAATTGTGCTATGTGAACAATCAATAAGATTTCGCTCCAAACCAGAACAATCCAAATTCTCGAGAAAAATGGGACCAGAATTGACTCCAAAAGAGTTCTGAATTGATTTGTACCCTGAAACATGGTCACACATGTAGAATACATATAAACACACATCTAGGGTTAAAAGGGGAAAATTACCAGAGTCACTGAAGTTTAGTTGACGACAAATCACCCTGGCTTCATTTGTTCCAAATCTTGCATTACAAACAGTACCCCAGGCATTGTTAACACACACTTCCACACGTCCTATGGAGTTATTATTTCCACCAACAAGTCTAACTTGGCCATCAACACAGTCACCAAACGGAGTTGACAAAGCTGTATGTACACGAATAAATCAATGTTTGTGCATATGTGTGCATATGTGCATGTGTTGGGAAGGTGGGAGAGGGGTTGATGGTGTGAAATATTGTGTGTACATACATACGTATACATAATGTCACAACGCTGAAAAAAAGTTAAGCTTACCTTCACATGATAAGCCAGCATCTCTAGATAAACAATTGGGCCTCAATGTAAAAGTGCAGTTCATCAATCTTGATTCAGTTCCATTACACCTGACATTGCCAACTAAAGAGGGACCCATTCTGTCACCAAACTGATTCAAGCCACTGGGAATAGCAACAGAACCTACACATAAGAAATGCTGAAATGGAACAATGTAATGGCTTTCAATTCATTTCTCATGAACTACCAAGAAGTCACACCTACGTCCATAAATACATTTGTATTTAAATGTACCGACTGGATCAAATACGAACACACCTAATAGTGTCTCTATCATTACAAGAGTTTGAGTGTATTAACCTTATTTCAAGCACAGAGAGTGAATCCAAAGCTTGGTTGTGAAATATCTCTTTTATTTCATTCTCCTATGTTTCTCATTTGCCACTTTTTATCTCAAAATTTTGGGTATATAGTAAATTGCTAAAGAGTCATGAAAAAAACATCTAATGTTCTTTTGAGCAATAGTAAAATATCAGACAAATATTTTTCATGCTATTTTTCAAAATTTCCTGTCTTTCTTAGATACTTAAATCTTGATGAATACAATAGCTCTCTGTGCGCTTGTGATACTGATGTAAAAGTTTTAGGTGACTAATAAGGTTGAGCAAATTTGAATACGCTAACAGTAGAATGTTGTACATCCACACCACACACAGGAAAGTAGGATCAAGCCCAAATAATAGACACATTTATCAGGATAAAACTATTAAAATGTGTAAATATAACATATATAACCAGCAGCACCAGCGAGAATCTATAGTGAATATATCTAGGATAACATGTACATAACAATAATACCATATGGAGAAAAATTCAGTTGAGAGCAAATGACGGATGCATCAGCATTATCCCAGTCATCATCACAAATGGTTCCCCAAATCCCAGAGTAACAAACTTCAACAGTTCCTCGCCTGAGTAGGCGATCATTAGGAGAATCAGAGTAGTAGAAATCTTCCAGACTTGTAGTTCCATAAATAAAATCATAATCTGTTCCCACATTGAGCCTCACGTCACCATCACTACAAATAGCTAAAAGTACAATTATATTTAAAATATCAACCACTGATAGTTTTTTGAAGGGTTTTAATACAGGAATTTTGGCTGGAGGGGGAGGAGGAAGGAAGAGAACATTAACATTAGAGGGCGAGACTATATACTTTGAGATGTATACACATGCTGCAAATTACAACTTGGATTAACCAAAAGATCAAAATAGTGTATACTTTTTAAAAGTAAAGTATTTGCTGGCGTGATTAAGACATGACACAATAGTAGGCGTAACCTACAAAAGCTAGTATCTACGTGGAGCTGGTAGCTTCATGTTTTCTAAAAAATCAGCCCGAAATTTTAAAAAGTAGCATAATAAAAGGTTTTAAATGGCCGTTCTGAGTCAGTTCATACCAAACTCATGGTAAATTGTCAGTAATCTCAAAAATTAGAGCATGACAGACAGACAGGACGATTACTATACCCCGCACAAGCATGAGTTAACAACAGCAACTAAATAATGATATGATAATGTAGATCATAATGTCAAGTCTATGTTACACTACAACTAGTACGAATGCCTCACTCGAAGTGTGACTAAATATTTAAAAAATCAACAACAACAGAATTCATTGAAAATATAAAGCATACCTCCAGGAGAGAAATCATGAAGTCTAAACAACCACATTCCTTCAACGCCAATATTGCTGGATATATTTAGACGAGTAATATTTTCTGAACGTGAGCCAGGGAAAATATAGTCCTGAAATTGACTTAATATACCAGCCTGAGCCAAACCAGTCCTCCTGCCAGATTAAATATAAATAGGATAAAACCGAATTGTACAAATCAGACTAAAATTCTACCGGTATTGTTAGGCACAAGTGGTGTGCTACAATACAATGGCAAGCAAGATAACCCAGTTACATTTCTAATAAAAACAACTCTTCCTAGTTTCATTCTAATGCTCACTGATTAATGTTACATGTATGCCAAAATTTATCTTCCTTTTACTGAATAATGAAGTAGAAAACTTTTATGGTAATAATAAAGGTACTTAATAATTACAAATACTGAATTTAAAACACCTATTGCACTTTAGTACTGCCATCATCAAGATCTGCTGTCAATGAATTGACAGACTAAGATTATACATAGGTAATATAGCCCTTGCATACTGAGTGCTGAAAAAACAAAACAACTTCTTTTACTTTACATAGTGAAAATGCCAGTGATAAATTAATCGTGGTGCACCATAAACCCAACCCCTACAATGATCAATGAAGGCCAACTGGACTGTTGGTTAACTACCCAAGCTTCTGGCAATACTGCCATGAAGTGCTTAGTAAACGGAACTATAAGAAGTCTTCTTTCCCTTCTTGAGCTTAAAAAGAGCTTTAATATAACTAACCTTACTTGTGTTTGACTACTGCTACACCCATCAATAAAATTAGTACTCCCACTGCCACTTCCAACTGAATCTGATGAGTCTCCACTGCTACCACTTCCATCGACAGAAAAATTTCCACTTCCACTAAAATTGAAATTACTACTCGAACCATTATTATTTTCATTTTGTCCATTCCCACTGCTGTCGCTGGAATACGCAGAGAAAAAAGTGAAGTCTGACCATGCAATATCTTCGTATGAAAATATAGCATATGAGGAGTTTCCATCTGTGGCCAGAACCAGCTGGTAGGTATTCTATAAAAATACAATTATGTATGCAATTTAAGTACATACTTTGCAAACTGCATGAAAAGGACAACAACAACAAAAAAAAAAAAAAGGACAAAAAAAAAATCAAGCTTAGTAAAAAGCACTGACTAGTTAAACCCTTGCACTTCAATGCTGTTGGTTCACAACCAATTTTTTTAAGATGAAAAAAGAAATTTTGATATATAACTGCATAATATACATTATTTATCTTGCATTAATTACCATGTGCATCTGTACCATTTTAAGTACAAAGTGATTCGTGTGTCAAAAACTTGCCACCATATCGCACTGTCTACCCCAGACTTCAGTCTAAACTGATTTGTACCATAGTGCTGAGCAAGCATAAACTATCCCTGGATTCCCAAGTAAAATTTAAAAGGGGCATCCCATCAATCTAGCGTAAAGCCACACTGCAGGACCGATTCATGAATCTTTTCTTTGATGTCATAAGCAAAACTTATTACAACTCAAAATTGTACATACAGGTTTTATTTTAATTCCTCTGGCATATGCACATTGTAAAATATAACCCTACCTCAGTTGTATCGTTATTTCCATATGGCTGAACTCTGAACCACGTGACCACAAGAAGTGACAAAGGGACAAAATTAACGATGCCTTGGAAGTATCTTCGAATAAAGAAGCGAACAATTCTTAGATCACTCTCACTCTTTGAAATTCTACAATTAAAAATAAACAAATTCAGTCACGATAATAAATGAATACACAATATTTATGCAGTCTCTCTAATACAAATTATTCAGATTTATAAAGACTACTGCTGTGATTCTGCATTTTTGTATGTATTGACAGTATCCTCAATACACTCAAGAACAATAAAATGAAATCTGACACTGTATTATAAATACTATTTATATACATGCACAGAAAATTAAAACGTTTGCGTTCTTAGTAACCCTTTTCAGGAATGGAAACGAGCCGGAAAAGAGGGAAAAAATATGCTGGCTACCATGTTAAAAAACATGTGCAGCGAAGCACAGATAGATGGTAGAAAAACCAACCACTCACTGCGTGCCACAGGAGCTTCGGAATTGCTTCAAGCTGGCGTCCCAGAAAAAATTATTAAAGAGCAGACAGGACACCACTCTTTAGAAGCACTGCGAACATATGAGCGCACTACCACAGAACAGCACCAAGCAATATCTGATATTTTATCGGCTGAGTTAGCTAGTAGTTTCTTCTTTATTCTCTTTCCTTTGTTTTTGTTGTGTCACTGTTGTTAAAATTGAAAGTGCAGTTGTGGTAGGTTTGACATGGTGCCATATGTTGAATATGTATAGGAATGGAGTGCTACTGCGATATACTTTGTTTTGAGTGTAAAGCTTGTTGAAATGTTGTTTTTTTTAGCTAGTTCATTATTTCATCAACATTTAACCTTTTAACTCTAGCTACTGATCATTTTACATTATTACTAATCAAATTTTACATCCAAGTTCTTCAAGACTCCAAACATAAACAACGAGCAAAGTATAGTGTTAGCTATCTTAGTAATTGTATTAAAGTACCCAAACTCTTCATTATTCCATTTTGCTTTGATCTGCCTTCCATCATAATTATGGTTGCTATGAACTATATCAAACTATTCCCCGCTAATACATTTTCTTACAAGCATACCAGACTGTATCTGATTTATAGTTCTTAACGACAAGCGCGTTTGCTCCGGTAACGGGCTATAAATGTCAATTACAAATATGCCAGGGGACAATGGCATTGTAATATTTATATTTTATTTTAATTTGTACTACTGTAGCAGGAACAAATTCATAACCACCTTCATCTTGTCAGCACATGTCTAGACTCCCCAATCCCCGCCCTCCCCCACCTCATCTTTATAAAACATTAATTATTAGCTAGGACCAGCAATGTTAAGGTCTTACCTATAATAAACACTACCACTACTGATATTGGCAAGAAATGGTATAATACTTTCTCCTGTGACTTGAGATAGATCATAGTCATAAGAGATACAGCTGCTCCTTCCAAAAGATATGTATCCATTTTCACTTATCTACAAAACAAAAATCTTTTAACCTTCAATCCACAGCTAACAGAGAAAGCAGAATTACCAATGCAGACGAGAAGTATTCTCCAAAGTAATGCAAGCGAACTTCCAGCGATACATTGACTGTGAAGTTGTACTCACTCCGCAACAGAGCATCACCCGAACTGTTCCCAAATGAGAGAAACGGTAATCCACTTCCCAAATTAAATGCAACAGCTAATACCACAAGCCACTCCATTACAGCTTGGAAACAATCTCTACAATCTCTCCCAGTTCATTTTATAGCAAAAATTGGAGTAGGAGTGGTCTTTCGCAACTGATGACACAGCGAACCGAAAACGCGCTCTCAGCATAAAAATTAAAAAAAACACTTTTAACCACTCTCTGACCCCTGTAATCATGAATATAATCAGTTCTCCCCCTTTTTCAATTTGTTATACGCCAATTAATTAGAAAGTTTTGTGAGGCGAGTTAGCTGGAGCAATTGCGCTGTAAATACTATGTATCCAGAGTGTCCCAGGCTGTTCTTACTTGTGCTAGCTAACTCTGACCCTACATCCGCTCGGTGTAGAGAACCGTTGTCGCAGGAAATACTGTCCCCGTATATAATGTCCCCCCACTGTTCGAGTCAGACTGCGAACGCTAATGGTTTTATTGAAACTAAAACAACAGTATTTTATACCATAACATAGGTTCCAACCTGCTAGGGAAAAAATCAGTGGCACGCCACACCCACCAATTAATTTAAAACACACCCACTAATTAAGGCTATGAATATAATTATAATTTGTAATGCATGTGTCAGAGATGAAAGTTGTGTTCTACTTCTTGTTCAAGGAGAGTCTAGTGCCTTCTTACATTTTGTGATAAGTTCTTCAGAAAGTTCAGTGTCAAAGCAACAAGAAGTGTCGTTGAACTTAATAGAAAATAAATGAACTATGGTTTCATGGCTAAGGCTGGCCCTCTGGTCTGTATGTACCTTCCTGAGCACTGAGAACCCACGCTCTGCATCTGCATTCGAGCAAGGGATGCTGAGAAGGCCAGCCATAAGACGATACAAGTTGGGAAATCTCAGCTCTCCACTAAGTGTCATCATCTTTCCAACTTCCCACCAGAAATGCCCAGCACATGCTTTCTTGGTGTGATACACAGCATTATATGTGTCTATGGTGGGAAGATCCCCTGGAGAGATAGTGAAGTCCATAAATTCTTCCTCTAAGCGCTGAATTGACTCAGAGTCGGACAGGCCAAGTTGAGGAAAACGTTTTGCTAGTGTCACCACCTGTGCTAGAGGGAAAAGTAGAAGCTTTGCTGGGATGAAGGATAGCCAAGTTCTTCATGAGTTCATCCCCAAATGGAAATTTGCTAAGCATCTTTGTAATGGTTGATATGTAAAACTTCCGTACAGCTGTGAAGAAAGGATTCGTGTCGTGCTCCTGTTCTAGCTCAGCAACACTCACCCACGTTTTGGTCCCAATTCCAAGATGTTCATTAGCCACTTGACTGGAAACATCCATCTTCAATTCCTTCAATTTATCACCTGCTGCAAGAATAACTTCCTTCTTCAATAGATTGCCAGCGTACAGACGTACCAGCCTACCCATTTCCACATAGAGCTCACATGTGGTGTTCTCATTAGACTTTTGAAAAAGCCGGCTGAATCTGTCCATTGATGGCAACACATGAGCCAGAAAGTAAAGAATTGGCTTGGTGAGTGGATTTTCTAGCCTACTAGTAATACTAATAACTTTAGCAGTCTGTTCGTCACACAATAAAAAGTATGTTTTCAAACCTTCATACTGTGTGAGGTATCTCCCTACACAACGTAACAAGCTCAACCAGCGTGTAGGGCAATGTTTTAAGATTGCTTCTGGTTCTGATGTAAATAAAGAACACCAATGGTCTGCAAACTGCTGGTTTCTTTGCTACTATTGTAAAAGTAATAGAAGATTTCTATAAACAGCTGATCAATGTCAATAGGCAAGGTGGTCACTCCAGCTTTGATAGTCACGTCTGCCAGGTGATTGATACACCCCACATCATAGAGATGAGGAATTTCATTTCTGATGAGCTTCTGCACACCTGATCTACATCCTTTCATAACACTTGCTGTGTCTGACATGAAGGCAACAGCATTTGTGAAGTCCAGGCCCTGTTTATTCAGTGAACCTTTCAGAGCATGGAATATATTCTGAGCTGTGCCTATGTTGACAATCGGCATATCCAAAAAACGTGTACAAACATTACCTACTTCAGGATCCAAAAGCGAACCAAAATGATGCAAGACTTATCTACTTTATCATTGCTTTCATCTACTAGTAGTGAGAAGGGGTTAGACAAGTTTGTGTACGTGATGTACCACTTCTGATACATGCATAATAAGTGATTATGCATTAACACTACTTCACATAGGTGGTAAACAAAGTACCATATGCGGTACAAACTATGAGTTAGAAGATAATGCAGGATGTACCTAAAATGGTACACGAGAACTAGCTTGCAACACTTGTATATGTTATTGACTACAAATAACAATAAAAACTTGAAATTGTACAAACGGTACACATGTAAGTCTTTAGCCCTAGCCCTAGCTCTAGCCCCCTAGTTATAAAGATGTACCACTATTATTACATAGAGTAGAGCTAGTTATAGGGATGTACCACTATTATTACATAAAGTAGAGCTAGTTATAGGGATGTACCACTTTTATTACATAGAGTAGAGTAGTTATAGGGATGTACCACTATACATAGCTCTACTCTATAATAATAGTGGTACATCCCTATAACTAGCTCTACTCTATGTAATAATAGTGGTAGATCTCTATTACTAGCTCTACTCTATGTAATAATAGTGGTACATCCCTATAACTAGCTCTACTTTATGTAATAATAGTGGTACAGCCCTAGAATTTGTTCTACTTTATGTAATAATAGCGGTAGATCTCTATAACTAGCTCTACTCTATCTAATAATAGTGGCACATCCCTATAACTAGCTCTACTCTATATGTAATAATATAGTGGTACATTTCTATAACTAGCTTTACTCTATGTAATAATTGTGATACATCCTTATAACTAGCTCTACTCTATGTAATAATAGTGGACATCCCTATAACTAGCTCTACTCTATGTAAGTACATCTTTATAACTAGCTCTACTCTATGTAATAATAGTGGTACATCCCTATAACTAGCTCTACTCTATGTAATAATAGTGGTACATCTTTATAACTAGCTCTACTTTATGTAATAATAGTGGTACATCCCTATAACTAGCTCTACTCTATGTAATAATAGTGGTACATCTTTATAACTAGCTCTACTTTATGTAATAATAGTGGTACAGCCCTAGAATTAGCTCTACTCTATGTAATAATAGTGGTACATCTTTATAACTAGCTCTACTGTATGTAATAATAGTGGTACATTCCTACTAACTCTACTCTATGTAATAATAGTGGTACAGTCCTAGAATTAACTCTACTCTATGTAATAATAGTGGTACATTCCTATAACTAGCTCTACTCTATGTAATAATAGTGGTACATTTCTATAATTAGCTCTACTCTATCTAATAATAGTGGCACATCCCTATAACTAGCTCTACTCTATGTAATAATAGTGGTACATTTCTATAACTAGCTTTACTCTATGTAATAATTGTGGTACATCCTTATAACTAGCTCTACTCTATGTAATAATAGTGGACATCCCTATAACTAGCTCTACTCTATGTAAGTACATCTTTATAACTAGCTCTACTTTATGTAATAATAGTGGTGCAGCCCTAGAATTAGCTCTACTCTATGTAATAATAGTGGTACATCCCTAAAACTATCTTTACTCTATGTAATAATAGTGGTACAGCCCTATAACTTCTAACTAGCTCTACTCTATTTAATAATAGTGGTACGTAGCTCTACTTTGTAATAGTAGTGGTACATCCCTATAACTAGCTCTACTCTATGTAATAATAGTGGTACATTTCTATAACTAGCTCTACTCTATTTAATAATAGTAAGGGATGTACCACTATTATTAAATTGTACAAATTCAAGTTTTTTATTGTTACCTATACTAAATGTTATATTACAAGTGTCACATGCTGATTTTTACGTACCACATAAGGTACAGGTTGCATTATCTTTTAATTTACAAGTTGTATAGCACGTGATACTGTGTTTACCACATACGTAATGAAGTGTTTGACATGTAAAACTAGCTATTATGCATGTATCAGCAGTGGTACATTACGTACCACAAAGTCGCATTGCAATAGTACACAATTGCCTATTTCGAAAAAGCAATATTCCATTAACCTTAGTACTTGTACCACCTGCATTGCATGGTGCTCTTGTACCATATTTTATGCAGATATTAAATGTGACAGTGCATAAATTTATATTCTAGTCTTTTACAATATATGGTACGCCTGGTACAGTATGTTTTAGTGTACTTAAATCTTGCGATACTAACATGAAGTATTTGAAATAAAACATCTACAAGTATTTGAAAGTATTTTTGCATATTTACTTGTATTTCCTTGGTATCATTAGGCACTGGTTACATATATCACATGTTGCAAACATGTACCTCACATGGTACATGTCAATTAGCATGCGACACATGTGATTTAACATGTGGTATGTGTAAGGGTCTTGTTACGCGAGACTACTAGGTAGTGCAATGATCAATTTAACCGTAATTAGAGTTCCATCACCGTAGTCACAGCATTTCAGTAAGAATTACGGATGGATCCGTAGAGCTCACGGGATCCGGGATCTCAGGCAGTTATACTATTTGTTTCAAGTGTGCGATGTGTAGTTGTACTGGTGGTTTTGACCAAAGAGGTTGTATATTTAGTTTTAATTACTCTACAATGCAGTTAAATTGCTAATATAATTGCAGGTGCTTGTACGTGCTCTGGAGAAACAGTTATTAAGTAGTGTATTAGTCTATACGGTTGGGTTAATCTTTAATTAACCCAACCGTATAGGCACTATCTCTGGAAAGGATGTAGCTACAGTCTGAAACTTATAAATTCCTCTTTCTGGCCCCAAACAACCCCAACAAAGTCTTTATTTGCATCTGTAACACCTCCCCCTTTGATATAAGACCCTTACCACAATAACAGGTTTACGGTGAGCTAAGTGCTACGCTTACTGCACTACACACAAAAATACTGACTCCGTAGCACAGAATCATTGGTAGGATACGGGCCTGACCATGAGTATGACGCAATAATGATGACGTAATAGCTTCAAATCGGCGACCCTAGCTACACAGACTATATTATAGTACAGGGTGTGTGCGGGTCATGTGCACGTGATTCCGTAGCTAGACAACTTGTCTTGTTGAAAAATTGGTTGGTAAGTTGCTGTCGTCTCTATACTAGCCGTGGTTGCCGTCGTCTCTCTAGCCGTAGTTGCTGTCGTACCGTCGTCTCTAGCCGTGGTTGCCGTCGTCTATAGCCGTAGTTGCTGTCGTCTCTAGCCGTAGTTGCTGTCGTCTATAGCCGTGATTGCCGTCGTCTCTCCAAGTGTTGCTAGTTGCTGAGTTTCATCCATTTTGGTAAGAAACTGGGATGATATGAGATTCATGCTAGCAGAATAATTACAAGTTTTAAACGCAAGGCTCAAAAGCAGCTGACACAGAGAGGACAGGCTTTTGGTGGGATTTTTTTTAGGGGGGGAACTATCCCACAAACTCGTTAATTATTCATGACATTTTATTTTCCACCATAACTTTGTTGTTGTTCGTCCAATATCCTTGACTTTGATGCCAAAAGATAGCTTATTTTAAAGGGCTTTTCGGTGATATGTTTCATAAATGTTTTTGAGTAAGCATGAAAAAAAAAATTATCATACCCCCTGCCCAGAAATGTTGTAATAACAATTAATGGCCACACTTCCAAATATGGAGCAAAGCATGATTTAAGCGGAGAGATAAGCCACATACAGGAAAACATAAAATGAACTGTTAAGGTTCCGGTATACTATACCAATTGGCAAATAGACATCTATTGATATCTCAGACCTATTTCAAGCTTTTTGACTGGTTTTTTGTGATAAAGTAGAGTATGTATAGCTCTGTCTGGGGGTGGAGTAATAATTCTTCGAAATTTCGGGAAATAGGATTTTCAGTATGTCAAACTTTCTAGCCAAAAATCTGGAAGCAGAATTCACTTAGAAACTAGCACTACTTATGTTTGTAATCACAGGTAGGGTGTCTAGTTACTGACATGGGCTTTTCTTTTTTTAATGTTGCAAAGTGATTTTATGGTAAATTTTGTGATGGAATGTGGCCAGCAAGCCATCTTTTTGTTGTTAGGGCAGAATTGAGCAAAAGCTCATGTCTAAACCTGGAGTAATAATTGTAGATTAGAGAATCAAGCTTTGTGTCACAGTACCAGTTCCCTGGGGTTAGATTTTTGGCTAGAAAAAAGCAGCACCTCTGTGCTCAAAACATCACTACTTGATTCTATTAATACAACTGGATGGCGTAAACCGTTTACAATCTTAAAAGTACTACATCAGGTTTCTGTAAGCCATTAGATATTAATGAGGTTTTTGCTGCATCACCAATACCAACGTCAGTATCAATGTCACATGTTGGATCCAGAATTTGTCGCTGAAGAAGTCTCGCTAATTTTTTATGCTTATTGTCACATGGAAATATGCCGAGATTAACTCCTTTAAATAAATCAAATATTGTATAGAGTGGATACAAGTGATGGCATGTGAATTGGAATTCTAGAACTCCCGGCACTGCTTGATGTCATGACTTGCTGGCATTTGATGCATTCAATCATGGCAAGAAGCTTGCAGTTGGTATGCCGGCTAAAATATTCTGTTAGAGCCATTTGATGAGTGACACCTGCAGGAAAGAAGACAACATACGATTAATAAAGACCGAACACACTGGCAAATTTCATTCTTAATGCAAATCTCAAGCAGTGTTCATTATCCATTAAGCTATTACATTTTTAATGAATTATCAACAACTTCAAAGCACTCATTAAAAAAGGGTTTATACTTTAACAAACCAAGTTGTTGAACTCTGTAGAATTCATTGACATTGAATATTTTCTCCTCATGAAGCTAATGTGTCTTAATATTTGGATGGATTAGTTCTGACGGTTAATGACTACTTGAAAATATTTTTGCATATTTCCTTGTTTCATCAGGCACTGTCACTAACTTTTTCAACCACTTTATATTATAAGATTAAACAATTTTTGCAAAGAAAATCATTTGCAAGTGTCCACATATATCATACTCCGTCCACAAATGAAGTTCATAAGTTCCAAGTACGCCTGGTACAGTATGTTTAAGAGCACTTAAATCTTGCGATACTAACATGAAGTATTTGAAATAAAACATCTACAAGTTTTGAAAGTATTTTTGCATATTTACTTGTATTTCCTTGGTATCATTAGGCACTGTTTACATATATCACATGTTGCAAACATGTACCTCATATGGTACATGTCAATTAGCATGCGACACATGTTATTTAACATGTGGTATGTGTAAGGGTCTGGCTACACAAGACTACTAAGTAGTGCAATGATCGATTTAACCGTAATTAGAGTTCCATTTCCGTAGTCCGTAATTTGAGCAGCATTTCAGTAATAATTACGGATGGATCCGTAGAGCTCACGGGATCTCACGGGATCCGTGATCTCAGGCAGTGATACTATTTGTTTCAAGTGTGCGGTGTGTAGTTGTACTTTTCAAATATTCTTGTGGGCTGGAGGCACATTAGCATTGCTGTTGGGCGCTTAGCGTTGGGCACTTTGCTTTGGGACTTTACGTTGGGCACTTTGCGTTGAGAGGTATTTGGAGCCAGGTAGGTGGACAAATGCAACAGGCAAAAGTTCTGGGGCTCTTGGGTTTTTACATAGTTGATAGCTATGTACATGTTCTTATATCTTGATCTAGCTCCATTGTAGAGTAACTATGCAGGGTGCCACTAGGTTTTCTATTATAGTGGCCAGCCTGAGCATGTGCTCGGCAGTTGTACTTTGAGCCAAACCTTAACTTGAATCTTGGGACATCTGTGAAAGGGTGCTTAGGGTTTGGGGCTTTGAACAGCTTGGGAGCTTAATTTGTATAACTCTGGTGGCAGCTACCCTGTGGTTCTGTCCTATCTCAAGCATATCCCCACAATCCCAGTAGCTCAGTAGCCATTCCAAGGGAATTCCACAGGTACAAAGGCTTTCTCTATTACTTTACAGGAATTCTTAACATGTATATCGAATCTAGTACATGAGTTAATCTGTTTAGAACAACTGTCGCATGTAAATTGCGAGGCAAAATTCTACAGACATAAATAGTAACAATGTTAAAACAACTATCATGAATACAAGTTGCAATACCTGCATTGCATGGTGCTCTTGTACCATATGTCATGCAGATATTGAATGTGACAGTGCATAAATTTAAAGCGGTTAATGCTATTCTAGTCTTTTACAACATATGGTACGCCTGGTACAGTATGTTTTGCTAAGTTTCAAGATCACCAGGAACTTCCAGCAAATATCAAGTTCAATGAAGATCACGATGCTGACATTTTCTTTCAAAATCATGCCAAGTGGCGTAAATCTTGCCACTTGAAGTTTGCCCCTTCAAAGCTGATTCAACTGGAAACAAAAAGACTGCTTGGTTGTGAATCCACCAATAATCACCAGGAGAAAAGGAAATCAAAGTGACAAAGATTATCTGGCGGTTTTGACCAAAGAGGTTGTATATTTTGTTTTAAGGTAGTTCTGGGCATGCTCACAATGACATGACCATGACACAGCATAAAATACACACACAAACAATTGATTAGTTCACAGCACTTCACAGCTAACATATAGGGAAATATGAATATGGGAATAATAATATAATAGTTCATAGTCTGTAGAATGGGGTGGAAGGCAGGCATTACACCACAGGAATACAGAGTTACTTTAGTGCACTTAAATCTTGCAATACTAACATGAAGTATTTGAAATAAAACATCTACAACTTGTAGTATCGTATTTCATTTTGTAATTTTGATAGTATAGTATGTGGTACGTAGGATAAATTATGTAGTGCCTGTGTTGGCTGCTTCTAGGGCAAGGGCTAGGGCTAAAGCTATTTGCATAATTAGCTATTATTCATAGTACAACAATGGTCCATTACGTACCTCAAAGTCGTATTGCAATAGTACACAATTATTTATTTTGAAAAAGCTAATACTACTAACTATTAAACTTGTACTACTTGTACCACATGGGTGCCGTCAAGAAAATGAGAGAAGAACAAAATATAATGCTACCTAATTATACTGTCACCATTACAGAGGAACATGTTTGTTTGAAGAAACCTATTCCTTGTCCCAACACAGACTGTCCACTTAGAGAGAGGAGGAGTAGAGGAGCATACAACCAGTGAGTGTGAGCACACCATAGTAGCCTGCAAGTACACCAACATCGGGTGTTCAGAGGAAGAAGAGGAATTACATTAAGACCCACGAGGAAGACAAGATACATCTTCGTGTGGCGAGTGAGCTAGCCCAGCTATACAGAGGAGGTGTAGCTGAAATTCAAATGGCTCAACTTACAATATAATCTAGCGGAGTGATCGTCGTACAAATTCCAGAGGGAGATAACTTCGTTGGGAAGAAAGTCCAGGTTCATAAGTGACCATAAACCTTGGCTTGACTGCACACTGTAAATGGAGGTTAAACCCTGTTTAAACCTCACACACTCCATTAGGTGAGAGGGTTGATCATTATAGGGGATGAGTAGGTTACCTAAGTTGCCTCTCTCTTTGGCAAGTCCTACTGCAGCTGCAATGCTGTGAAATTTTACAGGGACAGGGACGGAGGTAGCACTTAGTAGCACTTAGTGGTGTTTTCTTCACTAAGCCAATGAGTGATGAAGCTGTATACCGGAACCTTAATTAGGCATGTGAATGGGTGAACCACTGTATACTTACATCTAACATGTAGCTAAAATCCATTGGAGTTGTGGTTCAGCAGAAATGAGAGGGGCAATCATCTGTCCGAATTAGGGGGTGGGAATAGACTAAAACAGTGCTTCATAGTTGGGTCTCAGTTATGTACAAGTTTATCCTCTGGCTAACTTAACATGTGTGATAAATTATGCTTATTAGGTTGCCTAGCAACAAAACCACAACAAATAATTAACCTATATATATATATATTTTTTTAATATTTTCCTGCTAAATCAATTATAGAAATATGAAAAATTGTTATATAATTAAACTAAACATGTATCAAAGCAGAACAATAAGTGAAAACTATGATTTCATAAACAAATAACCATAAAGAATGGGAGAGAGAAAAAAATAAAAATCGCTATCTGGATCAGTTGATTCCAGAAAGCAAAATATATTGCTTTCCAATTTAGGGCCTGTTTCCTGATCTTCATAATGTCAGTGCTCTATCTCACTGCTGCTACTTAGAAAGTTAGCTGTGTAGTAGAGTACTACACAACTAACCACAGCAGTTTTGCCAATACAAACCACAAGCAGCTGAGTATTGCATAATTTATATAAACAATACAAGTATAACCACAAACCACAGCAATCTAATCCTGTCAGTGAGCAATGGCTAACAGCGAACAGACTTGCCAATGGCATTATGTTTGAGAAACACTGGACAAACCATAACTACCTTGAAGGGGGTTTTCATTCCTGTTAGTGATGGAAAGGCAGAAGAAATTACTGTTAAATTTGACGAAAATTATCTTCAATTTTATTGTAAAAGGATCCCTGTAACTCGGGCAGAGATTATACCAGCGATTGTTCAAGCATGGAATAATCAAAAAAGTAGTTTTCCATTGCAACGTAGTTTGGGTTTCACCTTTCCCATTTCTTCTGCTAATTAGAGGAAAATTTTCCGACAGCGCTTTCCAAGCAAGATCAGGACTTTCTGTCGTCATACATGATCCCACTAATCATTATTACAAATACTCTCTCATGGACAATGAGATTCAGTTGGACTTATTGGATGACCCTGATAAAGCACGGCTTTCAGTATTATATCCTACTGATCATATTAAGTTTTTGTCTAAATGATTTTATAAGTATCCACAAATGACACCTCTCACAAAGGAGGAAATTTCTACTTCTGTCCACCTCTTGATAGAATTAGTAAATGGGACAGTTAAAGCACTTTTCAGGCTATGCTCACAATGATGTGAGGATCGAAAACGTTTGTTTTCGAGAAGAAGATCGGGAGATAGTTATGATAAATCAAGTTGGCTAAGTTGGAGTCAAGCACTAACAAATGGAGATTAGATAGTGGGTCATGTACAGTAGATCCCTAATAAAGAGTCACTTTTTTTTGAGTGTGTGTCTTCCTTGTAGTTATTCTTTCAGTCAATTCTTATATTCCTTCGGGTTTTTAGTTGCTTTTTCCCCATCCCTAATAAAAAGTCACTCTTTTTTATTTTATAATCTTATTTCATTTCTTTTTCTTCAAATTTTATTGCTTGTAGCTCAGAAGTCACTCTTTAATGATGAAATTTATTCTTAACAATGTAGATGTTTTGTTTAATGTACCACTGCTTGGTATTGCATAACATGAAAGCTGTGCAACATATTGTACCACATGTATCTCTTGCATGTACGTCTTTTAGATATTAGCACTCAAATTTAATTTATGTACCACAGACGGTACATGTAACGTGATGTACCACTTCTGATACATGCATAATAAGTGATTATGCATTAAACACACTCCTTCACATAGGTGGTAAACAAAGTACCACATGCGGTAACTGTTTTTGCATTAAACACACTACTTCACATAGGTGGTAACAAAGTACCACATTCGGTACAAACTATGAATTAGAAAATAATGCAGGATGTACCTAGAGTGGTACACGAGAACTAGCTTGCAACACTTGTGGTACATCCTATAACTAGCTCTACTTTATGTAATAATAGTGGTACATCCCTATAACTAGCCCTACTCTATGTAATAATAATGATACATTTCTATAACTAGCTCTACTCTGTAATAATAGTGGATCATTTCTATAACTAGCTCTACTCTATTTAATAATAGTGAGGGATTTACCACTATTATTACATAAAGTAGAGCTAGTTATAGAAATGTACCACTATTATTACAGAGTAGAGCTAGTTATAGGGATGTACCACTATTATTACATAGAGTAGGGCTAGTTATAGGGATGTACCACTATTATTACATAGAGTAGAGCTAGTTATTACATAGAGTAGAGCTAGTTATAAGGATGTACCACTATTATTAAATAGAGTAGAGCTAGTTAGAGGGATGTACCACAATATTACATAGAGTAGAGCTAGTTATAGGAATGTACCTAGAGTAGAGCTAATTCTAGGACTGTACCACTATTATTACATAGAGTAGAGCTAGTTATAAAGATGTACCACTATTATTACATAGAGTAGAGCTAATTCTAGGGCTGTACCACTATTATTACATAAAGTAGAGCTAGTTATAAAGAGGTACCACTATTATTACATAGAGTAGAGCTAGTTATAGGGATGTACCACTATTATTACATAGAGTAGAGCTAGTTATAAGGATGTACCACTATTAATACATAGAGTAGAGCTAATTCTAGGACTGTACCACTATTATTACATAGAGTATAGCTAGTTATAGGGATGTACCACAATTATGTACCACTATTATTACAAAGTTATAGAGCTGTACCACTATTATTACATAGAGTAGAGCTAGTTATTACATAGAGTAGAGCTAGTTATAGGGATGTACCACTATTATTACATAGAGTAGAGCTAGTTATAGGGATGTACCACTATTATTACATAGAGTAGAGCTAGTTATTACATAGAGTAGAGCTAGTTATAGGGATGTATCACTATTATTACATAGAGTAGAGCTAGTTATAAGGATGTACCACTATTATTAAATAGAGTAGAGCTATTTATAAAGATGTACCACTATTATTACATAGAGTAGAGCTAGTTATAGGGATGTACCACTGTTATTACATAGAGTAGAGCTAATTCTAGGGCTGTACCACTATTATTACATAAAGTAGAGCTAGTTATAAAAATATACCACTGTTATTACATAGAGTAGAGCTAGTTATACAGAGGGGTAGGAAGATAATTTCAGGTGGGGGGGCACCGGTCCATCATAGCTTACCATAACCCTTCCCCTTTCCCACTTGAAGTTTAATATTTTATTGAGGATATATTGAATGATCATCTGCATCACATAAAAAAAAATGTTTTTTAAATATTTCCAAAATAGTTAATTCTTCTTTGATTAACAGAAATGAAATCTTTAGCGACCTTTTCTAAGTTTATTGCATCAGTTCTTGCTGTATGAATATAGAGCAAAAACAGATTGTTAAGCCTACAATGTGTCATTGTGCTTCTCAAAAATGTCTTCAGTCTCCTCAAGGAAGAAAATGACCTTTCAGCAGTTGCACTTGTTATTGGAAATGTGAAGAAGATCTTCAACACCTTATTTACTTCACTTAGCATATCCTTGTATACAGCACTGTGCTCCATAGCTTCAGCAATTGTTCTCACATTAGTCACTTTCTTCACTGGAAGGCTATCTTTAAATGCAGTCTTTATTAGGTCTGGAAGCATTGAAAGATGAATTTTGAAGCGTTCACAATTAACATCATCTTTGAGATAGCTAGTTACATCATCAAAACCAGTGTAGCTTTGTTTACCATTACAAGCATCTAACAGTAACTGCTCTATATTCTTGATAAGATAAAGATCAGATTGGTCAAATCTTTTTTCTATTTCACCAGCTGCAAGCTCCATAACTTCAAAATAGAAATGCCGATATCGATCCTTAGGAACCAAATAACAATGAGGACTTGTACCCTCATCTAATCGTCTAGGCATCTTGCGATTCCTTGGAAGCTTGGGTCCTTCAGTTAAAGAACTGGACTTCTCTAACACTTCTTCATACCAAGTGTTAAATTTTGATTCAGTTCGTAAAGATTTCAAATGGGAAATAAGTAAAGTTGCACCACTAGTTGCTTCCTGGATAGTAATATTTTTAGCCTGTAGATTTGTAGAAAACTGTTCTGCAGAAGAAAATACAAGTAAGGCAAGATTAAAGCCAAAATATATATCAAATGATTCCATTCTAGTGAGTATCCCATGAGCTTTTGCGGCATAATCATCGTGGCCTTCTTGAATTTCATGCAGTGCTTCTTTCAGCAGTTCATAGTTATGCAAAACACTCTCAATTGAACCACTTCTAACTGTCCACCTTGTTGGACACAATGTCCTTAAAGAAGGAGCTAGTGGCTCACCACCAGTTTGTATAGCAATTTCTTTTCGCAGCCGGTCAAAAAGAGCTTGCCTTTTTGGAGAAAACTTTATTAGCTGCACAAGTTCATATATAAGTTCCATAACATTGCGCACTAAATCACACTTTTTAGCCACTTCTTGTACACACAAATTTAAGCTATGAGCTAAACAATGGACATAAAGAGCTTGATCTGCATCTTTTTTGACAAGAGCTTGAACCCCATTGCGAACTCCACTCATATTTGAGGCTCCGTCAAATGCTTGGCCTCTACACTGAGTAATGGGCAGTGAACAACGAATTAGGATGTCCTTGATAACACTGTATAGAGTGCTTGCTTTAGTATTCTCTAACTGTACTATGCCAAGTGTATCTTCATGGATTGTATAATGACTGTCAACCCACCTTATTGATAGAGATAGCTGTTCATTATGGGAAATATCAGTAGCTTCGTCAGCAATCAGAGAGAACCATGTGGAAGATCGAATATCTGTTAAAATTTCGCGGAGCACTCCTTGACCCATAAGAGCAACAATTTCATTTACTATAATAGGAGATATATACTCCTTCTTCAACAGCCATTCTTTCATGCGATCGTTATCTTCAGCTTGAAGAAGCAAGAGCTGGTAAAGATTACCCTCAATATCATTGTTATGGCCACGTAAAGGTAAACCCTGTCTAGCCAAATAACGAATACAAGAAAGAACTTTCATTAGCATGGTCCGGTTTAACTTCTGATTTTTTTCACATTCGTTACTTAATCTAGTAGCTATACTAGTAGAGCTTGATGCAGCAATTTTCATTGAAGCTTCCCTATGTGCCATGCTTTTCTCATGCTCCTGAAAACGTTGAAGAGCCTTTCTCCAATTTCCAAAACCATCTTCAACAAATGTGGAACTTTGACACTTGCTAAAATTTAGTAAGTTTTTCTGCTTGGCATGTCGGCATACAGTACAAAATATTTTGTACTTGGATGTGCAAACACTTATCCAGGGGTGTTTGTCATACCAACTGGGCTGTATTTTCCTTGAATAAGTTTTGAGCTTTCCGTCTTCACGTTCTTTACTCTGATGAGCATGGCTCACCTTGGAATCAGACACTTCCAATGGATGATAAGGAGTAGCTACATTCATGGAGCACTGACAATCACAATCAGGAGAAATATTAAATGATGATTCAGAATCTCCTTGTGATAAATTCATATCACATTCATCTTCTGAAGGCAATTCTTCTGCTACAGATTCAGACTGGGAAGGTTCAGTAGAAGCCTCTCTAGCAGCAAAAAATGTAGTCAGCTTTCTTTGAGCCATGATGGACTACCAGGAACAGCTGGCTATGTGGCTAAAACCAAATCAGCTGACCATGCAATATGTAGCTAATTGTATCTTGTGTTGTATGCTGAAAGATGAGTTATGCAGCTGAATTAAGTGTTAAACAGTATAACTAACGCTATACACTCATGCAAACACTGTAAGCATTGCATATTGTAAAAAGTGGGGGGGCACCAGCACCCGGTGCCCCCCTGCTTCTTACCCCCCTGTTATAGGGATGTACCACTATTATTACATAGAGTAGAGCTGGTTATAAAGATGTACCACTATTATTACATAGAGTAGAGCTAGTTATAGGGATGTACCACTATTATTACAGAGTAGAGCTATGTACCAATCGTACCACCTATTATACTGTCAAAATTACAAAATTAAATGCAAGTATATATAAGTTGAAGGTGTTTTGTTTTAAGTACTACACGGTACAACTTAATTTGTGTGCTGTATAACATATTGTACCACTTGTACCACTTGTTGTATGAGACTAGAATAGCACGAACAACTGTTGCTATATACACTTTTTCATTTAATTTATAAACAAAATATGGTACATGCAGTACATTTCAAAACATGCAATCAGGTATTCAAAAACTAGTGTTACATGTGGTGCAAGTTTTACAGTTGATGGAATATTGCTTTTTCAAAATAGGTAATTTTGTTCTGTTGCATACCACCTTGTGGTACGTTAGAAGATAATGCAGGATGTACCTAAAATGGTACACGAGAACTAGCTTGCAACACTTGTAGTTATGATATTGACTACAAATAACAATAAAAAACTTGAAATTGTACAAACGGTACACATGTAAGTCTTTAGCCCTAGCCCTAGCTCTAGCCCCCTAGGTAACACCGGCACTACAGAATTTGCCAATTGTACCACCTATTATACTATCAAAATTACAAAATTAAATACAAATATATACAAGTTGAAGGTGTTTTGTTTTAAGTACTACACGGTATAACTTAATTTGTGTGCTGTATAACTTATTGTACCACTTGTACCACTTGTTGTATGAGACTAGAATAGCACGGACAATTGTTGCTACAACTGTCACTTTTCCATTTAATTTATGAACAAAATATGGTACATGCAGTACATTTCAAAACATGCAATCAGGTATTCAAAAACTAGTATTACATGTGGTGCAAGTTTTACAGTTGATGAAATATTGCTTTTTCAAAATAGGCAATTTTGTTCTGTTGCATACCACCTTGTGGTTACTGTCTTTTTCTGAAAGTGAGGCGAGAGAGCTTCTTTTATGATGGCTGCCGTCTTAGTGTGACCACATGCAAAAGCCTTAGCTATTTCAGAATCCGGGAACATTGTTTTGAACAGTTTGGTAGCATGATCACTTGTGAGAAATGATAGGTTATGTTTAGCGTTAAACAAAGCCCACCTAGCTTCAGCTTCAGTAACACGTGATATATGCTGAGGTTTGAAGAAAGATGTCACCGAACATGTTGAAGAAGCTGCACTTGCTGCCTCCTTGTGGTGCTTACCATTGACGTGAACATATACATCATGCTTACCACCATGAGAGACACCAAAATCTGAACAGCAAAGTGAGCAGTGGGCAAATGTGTCACCTATAATAATAATATGATTATTAAGTTGATTACAGTGAAGCCTAGTCACAGCTATATACCCTTTATGCTTTTTCCAATTCCTTTGAATAGCTGTGACCAGGAGGGATCAAAATGAGCAGGTCTAACTTTCTTGATTTTCTTAGCAGGAGGTGGAGTAGACTCAGACTCAGCCATGAAGTTGAACACTCAAAAAGCAGGCAAGAAGAAAGAAGCTCAGAACTGCAAGCTATGTGCCTGACTCAGCTGCACATGGCATGCATGCCTGATTGCAGCGGGCATGTCAGTTGCTATCTGATGCACCATGCAAGCATGCATGTAAATGTTTTGAGCAAGTTACAGTATGCAGTACAGTAATTACAGTTGCCACCAATTTATAGCTACAGCTAACCAGACTGCCAGAGGCAACCAACTTGTTACATAATCATTTATCAGCAGACAATCTACTACATTTGGTGGGAAATTCCGTACAGGCAATAGGCCTGTGGGGAATTCGTATGTGGCAGATTGATAAGCCCAGGGGGGGGGGGGGGGGGGGGGGGGGGAAAGGGTCTGCTGACCATGTACTAGTTGTGTTTGCTCTGTCAGCATACTGGGTGATTGTGGTTTGTTCTATTGTTCTTCTCAGCCCAATTAGCAAGGGGAAGCTGCACAACTTCCCCCAACTACAAAACGTTTTAATTATAATAATATTATAGTATTATTTTAGCTATATAATAATATTATTAAAATAATAGGAAATTTTTCTCTTTTTAACATCCAATATTTTTAATTATAACTTAACCCGACGTTTCGACTTCTTGCCGAATTCCTCTTCAGGGGTCAACTGAGGTCGAACTTAACAAATAAGTCGAAACGTCGGGTTAAGTTATAATTTAAAATATTGGCTGTTAAAAAGAGAAAACTTTCCTATTATTATAATTATTTCAGCTAAGAATGACTGAATCAATAATATTATTGTAATATTATTAGCTAAAAGATGGATAGTAAGTGCCACCATGTACATTTCAACATTTAGTGTGATAGTATAAAGAGTGCATGATAAAAAGTATACGAAGTTCTGTGAAAGTTTAGTACACATGTGAATTGTGCAATGAATATTGAACTTAAAATACTTGATATGCAGGTTTATCTTTAAGTGCAGGAGAAACAAAAGAACATAACAGGAAGTACATTGGAACACTGCCACAATGAAGTCCTAATTAGTTACTTACTCCTGACTTTGACCATATGTAAGCATAAGGACAATGTTGATGCTTAAGTGGTTCTTTGTTTTGGATGTACAAATACTTTTGTGATATAAAATGTATACTACTTGAGACAATTATTAATTTACCAAATCTACCAAGAATTAATGATAATAAAAAAAGGCTTGACTTCCGATATGTGAGAGTGATGAGCTTACTGAAATTTATTCGAATCATCTACAAATGTTGCAGCCAAAGTATTCTTGGTTTAAAGAAGTGGTGCCAAGTAAAAGCATGATGTTGACAACGAAGGACGATGACTAACATACAAATTAACCAGACATCAGTACTTTAGTAACAAGTAACTTCCTTGCCGCAGCAATCTCCGTCGGTTATTTTTAAAAAAAATTCTCAGTATAGATAAGCCGTATATGGCTCACTATTATTGATTGGAGTGACAAGCAAGATGACTGGAGAGGCCAATAGTTGGTACTGATTTGAGTAGAATTCTGAGGAGTTGGAGTTTAGCCTTGGGTCGTCTAATTGTGCGAGAAAATTGTCATTCCAATTGAGATAGTAAAGTGTCACGCTGATCCTCTCCCACAATGTTTCTTTGTTGCTAGCAAAATGGTTGTGTTTCCTATAGCCATGATATAAGTCAGTTGCACCACTTTGTTTGGTCAGATTAGGATGTACAACATCCTCCATACTTTAGCTCTTGGCCGTGTAAATCTCATACCGACCTTCACCTTGTGATGTAACCTATATTGTGTGGCAACAATATACTTATAATAATAGCAGCACCATTATCTGCTGCATATCTGGAACAATTTTTTTCTCCCAGCATTTAATCAAACAACCATTAAACCAGGATTATTTGTCCGTTTTTTTACTTCCTCCTTTGTAAATGTGAAGTTAACATGTAACTTGGTATACCTACTTTTCTTTCCTGATTTTTTACAATACAGATAAAAACGGTTTGGCAGGACATCTAAGTGTCACATGTTTTCAGTCTCTTGAATTTCATAGCACAACCGTCAACCATCAAATCATTTTTTCTTCTCTGGTTAATTATTATATCATACCTTAAACAGTCGGATCTAGTTGGGTCAATCACAACATCAAGGATCCTATCCCACTCCCCACAATAGCTTATTCCAAAATGGTGGCCATCACCACTATCAATTTTACAGCACAGATGTAGTTGCTAATGTGGATTATAGATAGTCTGATAGTCTGATACAGCAAGCACTTTATTACACACAGAGAAGATTAGCCAGACCCTTTACTACACTTGAAGGGCATAGTACCAGTTCAACTTCAAATACCCTCAGGATCTCAATGGCAAGTTGTAATTCCAGTAGTTTTTTTGTTTTTGTTTTTTTTAAATAATTATAAACTTTTGAATTACATGGTACATGTACAATGGAATCATGAAAGCTGAGTTTGCAGAGGTAGTGAATTAGATTGTTTAGTTGGCAGTGACCGTTGCAGTGTCGACTTGAGACTCTCTGATAACGAGATCCGGTGGGAGATGGTCAACTTTGATAGCCCTGCCACATGATGAGCGAGCATCACGTATGGCCTGGATGGAGGAACGCAGGAGGCAGAAAGACAGGCGGCATCTTAGCCAGCTCAGGGTTGTGCTGTATGTTTGGTTCAACTTGACTGCCAAGAGGGTTGCCAGACGTTTGTAGGTCAATGAGGCGGCTGGTCCGAGGCCACCAGTGGAAGCCATGACAAGGGGGGTAAAAGAAGAGTGTTCAATTTCACGTATTCTCTGCTCATAAGCCCTTTTATTTTCCTTTTCATGCTTTTTATAGCTGGCTGAGGCATTGGATTGGCGATTGGAGGGGGCGTGAGGGTTGAAAACCCGGACGTCAAAGTAGGTTCTTTCAGATCGGCTACCCCATAGTCCATTGGCAGCAATGTCAAGGCGAGCACCATCCTGAATGTTGGAGGATGCTCCATTGAGGTGTTCTCCCATTGCTGGTTGCAGGTGTGGCTCGATGCATAATCTATTGCAGACCTCAGTTAGCAGGTTGGCGGTAATATACCTTATCTCGTTGTGCCGTAATGAGGGGAAGCTACCCTTGGGGCAGGATAGGGCATGTTCCACAGAGAATTGCGAGCCACAATCGCAGTTAACGGGTGCGAGGGAGCCAGCCAGAGGGCATATCTGAAGGCTGACTTGTGCAGAGTGAAATCATGCTCGGTGACTGGGAGTGCAGTCAACCAGCTCGAGGCACCCTTCTCCTGAGCCAGGGTCATTGTCCGTTGCAGAGAAGTGGGGAGCTGTGGCTTCACTAGGTCGGCAGCTTCCTGTTGTTGCTCACGCCTCCTGTTGTGGATGTCAGACTTTGCAGCAACTTGCTCCTCATATGCAGCAATGGGTATAAGTCCCATTTGGACCAGAGATCAGGTTTTTGAGTGGGCTAGTGACCAGGACTGAGGCAGCAAACTCATCGTGTGCCCTCTTCGAGGGATCTCCAAGACCAATCCCACCAAGCCTGGCTGGGAGAGCAAGGAGATCACGTTCCACAGTGTTAGGAGGGGCCCTACCCGATAGTGCTGGGAGGATAATGCTATCATGACAGTTTTAACGCATAACTTTCCGATTACGTGTGGGGTAGGTAAAGGGTTTCTATGCGAGAAATTGTGATTTAATTTGACAGGAAGTGGGTATAACGACTTTCACAGCATCAAAGGTAGGCCGGGCATCATGGTGTCTACGTAATAATAGTGGTACATTTCTATAACTAGCTCTACTCTAGGGATGTACTACTATTATTATATAGAGTAGAGCTAGTATTAACTTTATGATGCATAGTTCCGACGACTTATCATCTAGAATCGTCAAGTTTGTCATCTCATCCACGAAAGTCTCACTGGAGGCCTTCTGGTTGGTAAAGGGTCGGCAGCTAGACTAAAAGTTTAAGAATTTAAATCTAGAGTGCTAGATGGCCGACTCTGAGGAGGAAGAAATTGATTGCCTTTGTGACGATTCAGAAGTATGTTTGTTTTTTATATTTATTTGATCTATATTTAGTTCAATGGTGATCTGATTTGCTGCGATGAATGCGCAATATGGGAGCTCATTTCTATAACTAGTTCTACTCTAGGGATGTACCACTATTATTATATAGAGTAGAGCTAGCATTACTTTATGATGCATAGTTCCGAAGGTTAACGACTTATCATCTAGAATCATCAAGTTTGTCATCTCATCCACAAAAGTCTCACTGGAGGCCTTGTGGTTGGTAAAGGGTCGGCCTCTAGACTAAAAGTTAAAAAATTTAAATCTAGAGTGCAAGATGGCGGACTCTGAGGAGGAAGAAATTGATTGCCTTTGTGACGATTCAGAAGTATGTTTGTTTTTTGTTTTATATTTATTTGATCTATATTTAGTTCAATGGTGATCTGATTTGCTGCGATGAATGAGCAATATGGGAGCACCAAGTGTGCAGGGGCTACCTCAAGCCACCGTCAGGGGATATTCCACACTCCTGTCATAAATGTCTCAATATCAGTCGAATTGAAATGGAAGTATGTATATTTATATATATGTATATGTGTGGAACACTTATATGTGATAAATTTATTTCCCACAGCCTTTAGTTACTTGTAGAAAATTTTTGTATTACACTATGAAGAATAATCATGTAGTGATTTACTCAAAGAAGGAGATAATGAAATCATTGAAAATAACTGAACATGGTTTCAAGGCTGTGTTAGAAGAGCTCTCGTGTTGCATTCATTGGAAAAATATGAGAAAGAGGTAAGTCATTTAACATACTTAAGAAACAACTTATCTTTTGCACATTATTGCAGGACTTTTAATGTGAATTTCTCGAGTATTGAAAACCTAAAAAAGCGTTATTTTAAGGTTAATATTAATGTGCTTGTTTTCTGGCATTTTCTAAATTTGTATATTACATTTATATACTTGTAGGACTGCAGTGATGGTCTAGAATGCACAGTAAGTGTTACTTTTGTATTAGTTCTGTTTACTATTCTTTGGTTCGGAGACCCTTACCAGTATAATCTATTGCCTATTACTAATGAGTGGTCTTGCATGTTGCAAAGGTCCAACTATATCGAGAGAAAAAAAGGAAGTTAATGTCTCATGGGATCCATTATTGTCATTGTTTTTTTTTAATGTTCAAAAAGTATATATATTTATTTATATACGGATGCAATATAATTTTTTTTTATTTATGTGTGTTGGAGATACAATTAATGAGTGGCCTTGCATGTTGCAAAGGTCCAACTGTATCGACACGAAAAAAGAAAAGAAAGTGTCTCATGGGATCCACCATTGTAATTGTTTGTTTTTTTAAAGGTTCAAAAAAGTAGAAGATAATTATTTATATATGGATGCAATATGATTTTTTTATTTATTTATGTGTTACTAGTCTGGTACTCCAGAAAAAGAAAGTTAGTGTCTCATGAGATCCTCCATTGTAATTGTTTGTTGTTGTTTTTTTTTAATGTTCGAAAAAGTAGAAGATTTATTTATATACGGATGCAATATGATTTTTTTAAAATTTATGTGTTGCTAGTCTACTCCTCGTAATTCTCCTGAGCCGTCAGATCAGTCAACTTGCTGTGAGGTAAATTTGGGGGTAACACTTATACCAGAATCTATGTATATAGAAATGGAATTTAGTGACTTAATGATTTCAAGTTGAGATTGGGAGATTCAATAGAGTGGCCTTGCATGTTGCAAAGGTCCAACTATATCGACACGAAAAAGAAAAGAAAGTTAGTGTCTCATGGGATCCACCATTGTAATTGTTGTTGTTTTTTAAAGGTTAAAAAAAGTAGAAGATAATTATTTATATATGGATGCAATATGATTTTTTTAAATTTATGTGTTACTAGTCTGGTACTCCTCATAAAGTTATAGAGCCGCCAACTAACCACGAGGTAAATTTTGGGGTAACACTTATACCAGAATTTATATATAGAAATGGAATTTAGTGACTTAATGATTTCAAGTTGAGATCGGGAGATACAATTAATGAGTGGCCTTGCATGTTGCAAAGGTCCAACTATATCGACACGAAAAAGAAAAGAAAGTGTCTCATGAGATCCTCCATTGTAATTGTTTTTTTTTTGTTTTTGTTTTTAATGTTCGAAAAAGTAGAAGATATTTATTTATATACGGATGCAATATGATTTGTTTTAAATTTATGTGTTACTAGTCTACTCCTCGTAATTCTCCGCCGTCAGATCAGTCAACTTGCTGTGAGGTAAATTTAGGGATAACACTTATACCAGCATCTATATATAGAAATGGAATTTAGTGACTTAATGATTTCAAGTTGAGATTGGGAGATTCAATTATAGAGTGGCCTTGCATGTTGCAAAGGTGGTCCAACTATACCGACACGAAAAAGAATAGAAAGTTAGTGTCTCATGGGATCCACCATTGTAATTTTTTTTTTTTTTTTTTAAATGTTAAAAAAAGTAGAAGATAATTATTTATATACGGATACAATAATACGATTTTTTAAAAAAATGTATGTGTGTTACTAGTCTACTCCTTGTAACTCTCCAGATCCGCCTGATCAGTCAAATGGTTGTGAGGTAAATTAGGGGTAACACTTATACCAGCATCTATATATAGAAATGGAATTTAGTGATTTAATGATTTCAAATTGAGATTGGGAGATTATTAAACCTAGCATGATACCTCCTTCGCTTTGCTTAGTCGGCTTGTCAAAGTGTGTCGTCGCGCCTTTGGCGCTTCGCTAATCTAATGCTAATCACGCGCGTGCGCTCTAGCTTGACTCTAAGTGTTCATTGTGACAATACTTTTATGGGATCGTGGAATGGAATGAACAGTGGGAGTATCTGTAAGAGGGACATGTGGACATCCCATGGAATGTCCCACTGTCCTATGGGACCATGGGATGGGATGGACAGTGGGACACACACGCATCTGTAAAGGGACAGGTGGACATCCCATGGAATGTCCCATGGGACTGTGGGATGCGATGGACAATCCCACTGTCCGATGGGACCATGGGATGGGATGGACAGTGGGACACACACGCATCTGTAGAGGGACAGGTGGACATCCCATGGAATGTCCCATGGGACTGTGGGATGGGATGGACAATTTACGGCGTTTCTGGACATCTATGAATTAATGAGTGGTATTGCATGTTGCAAAGGTCCAACTAATCGACACGAAAAAAAAGAAAGTGTCTCATGAGATCTACCATTGTAATTGTTTTTGTTTGTTTTTTGTCTTTTGAATGTTAAAAAAAAATGTCCGAGGTAAATCTAGGGGTAACACTTATACCAGCATCTATGTATAGAAATGAACTTTAGTGATTTAATGATTTCAAGTAGAGATTGGGAGATACAATTAATGAGTGGCCTTGCATGTTGCAAAGGTCCAACTATATCGGCATGAAAAAAAAGAAACTTAAAAAACTTACGAGATCCACCATTGTACTTCGTTTTAATGTCAAAAAAAGTAGCAACATAAAGAAGATAGTTATTCGTCAGATGCAATATGATTTTTTTAATTTAAGTAAGTCTAGGGCCAAGTCTAGGTCTAGGGCTAAAATTAGTAATAACATTTTTACCATAGCTATAATAGAAATCTAACTTAGTGAATTAATAATTTCAAGTAGAGATTGGAAGATACAATTAATGAGTGGTCTTGCATGTTGCAAAGGTCCAATTAAATTGACAAAACAAAAAAGTTATCATTTACCATTGTAATTATTTTTTAAATCTCAAAAAGTAACGACATGCAAGGTATCCAAAGTAAGAAAATACTCAAAATGCTTATAAATAGCAAAAAAAAATCTATAATGCGAAAATGGTGTAAAATTTGTTTTTAATTTGCTGCATGTCAATTTTGCTCCATAATGCACCATTAGCAAGATATTAGAGCCATCATGCATGCTTTTCAAGGAAAAAACAAACAAATGCACATACATATAAATATAAAGCAAAAATTACGGTTAACTTCTGTTCGTGCTGAGCAAAAATTTAATCTTTCCTAAAATTTACCATTTTTAAGTTAATACGTGTCTAGTAAATGTAGTCAGAGACTTGATATTTTCTCCTCAAATAAGTTGGTTGGAAGTGAGTTAGCTAAAAAGTTGATTTTTTTTAACGTTTGTATTTTTTTAGTTATTTTATTTATGTTTTAATGTTTTAGATAGCATGTTCGGCTGAATGTGCAGTAAGTTTGTTTTTGTGTTTTTTGTTTTGTTTACAAAAAGTGATTTAAGGCTAATATTTAAATTTTCAGGAAAGGTTTAAAAGAATGGAAGAAAGAATATTAAGGCTAGAGGTTTGGTTTGTTTTTTATGTTTACAAATTGAGTTCTTATATTCTTTGTATTAACCTTGCAGAGAGTGATGGGGTTAACAAGTGTAAGTTTTAATTGATCATTATTTTATGTGTTTTAGAGTACTTTGAAATAGTTGTCAACATTTGATTTTTTATGCATATTCCGTGTCCCGTCCGGTTAGTTGAATTTCTGGTGAATGTCCCAGTTGTTTTGTGGACTCGCTCATCACTAATGACTTCACAACAAATTTACATAGATAAAATAGCTAGTGTTGTTTTAGTTAACTAAAACTAAAACCAAAACCCCTTAGTTTTGGGGTATTTTACTTTTGGTAAGAATAACTAAAACTAAGCTGCAGAGAATATGAAAAAACTAAAACTAATTATTTTAGAAGACAGTAAATTCAATAATAACTAAAACTACCAGTAGAGTGGATGACAAAAACTAAAACTAAGCAATTTTATTGTAAACAATTCACCTTGAATTATGTCATTATTAAATGAAATATAAATTCCCATCAAGTAATTATTCTCTAAACTACATACACAAATACCATACTTTATTAATAATACCCAAGTTTTCACAGAAATATGCCATTTTTTAAGTTCTTTGGAAAAACTACATGAACAACTTTCTTTAAGGAGTCTCATTATTGCAGAATTTGAGAGGCAACATAAATTAACTAAAACTAAGACAATTGATAGTATAACTAACTAAATCTTCTACATGGTATTGAAGAAAAACTAAAAACTAACTAAATCTTCAGGGAGAATTTGGGGAAAAAACTAAAACTAAGCATTCAAGATATTTTTTTAGTATAAATAACTAAAACTAAGAAAGTCTGGAATTGCTAAACCAAAACAACACTATCTGGTACTATACAGCCCAAAGAGAATATAGCCCCACCATCAGACCTCATAGTTAGAGCATTGTTCCATTCATTAGGTTCTGTTTGTGCACTGTAATGCATATTTTAGGTCCAAAATTATTCATTAATGCTAACATTCTATAATCCTCTGGAAGTGAATCCAAAGATTCATATGCATTTCAAGTCCTAGATGACACCATCTGACCTGTTGTAGGTTCTTTAGTGTACTGAAATACTTAATTTTATTTGTTGTAGCTATTGGGAAAATCCATTTGGTGTAAAGTTTTAATCCTATTCATGCACTACTGCATACATATTGAGTAGCTACTTAACTATTGATCTCATCCGACCAGTTCTTGGTAGTACATGCTCAGTGATCAGTGTTTGTTGAAGATAAAGTTTCCTGCTCATCATTTCTACTTTTGGCCCAGGAAATACTTTAAGTGAAGTATTATGTGCATCAATTTCTGATTTAATGTGGAACTTTACCAGATGATACTTTACCAGATGATACTTCATTTTCCTCAACTGAAACAACGCATCTTATGGGTAGTGTTTAACTTCCTGATTGTTAAATTTAATAAATTGGATGAAATATGCAATTTTAAAAGTGCCAATTTTGCAGTTTTGTAAGGTTGTAGTTCATTTTATGTGGATTTTCACTAGTCCGGTGTAGCCAGACCCTTTGCACGCTACGTGGGTCTGGCTACACCGGACTAGATTTCCACACATTTAAAGTCAATATAATGAAATATTTCGAAGCCGAAGTGTGATTTTGTGGCACCCTTCTGGGCTTATTATTTGCCCTAAAGAATATGTTTTACACTTAGGTATACTCTGTCACATAAACACACAAATTTGGCAGTTTTCTGCTTCACTATTTTTTCTGGCATTTCTGGGAATCCGGGCTGGCACAGTTTACCCTTTCACATTGTTCATCAACTGTCCTTTACTGGCTGTCATTGGACAACCCATTAAATGTATACCCCTACCAAACAGAGATTGCTTCCTCCAGAATGGTTGTCATGTGATGACCAGTACCAGCAAGCATCTACAAAGAAAATAGAGCCAACATTTTTCAACACCTCCATTCATTTTTACACTGAATTCTAGCAGTGTTTTCTGACTGTATTTTCAACTTTTTTCGTGTCTGTATTAACATCATGTCCCTCACATGGCACCTATAGCTAATATGCCCTTCTTCCAGCACGTTACGCCTAACATAAGTCAATACCAATGACTATCCTCAAAAATTTTCAAATACGAACAATTGATTAAGGGCAATGCTATGTTTCTTACTCTCCTTTGACCTAACTTTCAAGGTAAACTGAATCAGAACTGATTGCATCCTGACTGTTTAAAAAGAGATAGCTACTTGACGGGCTTTGATGATCTGAGAGAAATTTGTGTGTAATTGAGGGTACAAGTTTGAGGAATTCCAACAAGTGATCTACCTTCCTTCTACGAAATAGCCATGACATTAGACTAAGAGAGTAGTAGGGTTGAATTTAGTGTCACTTTACTTGTCTAGTTGTATAATAGATCACTTTGAATATTGTATGGGACCGGATATTCCTGAGTCGTCAAAGGTCATTACATAAAGCTACACTATTTAAACCAGCCGTCCTTTATTTAATTGTATAATACAATAAAATATAATTGTATGCACTTGGGTGTGAATGATGGTTAAAACAAAAATATAAAGTGCACAAAGAAATCTAGAATGTAGCTAGATTTCATAATGTGCTATTTAGACAGTGTTAGCTACTAGAATGCGGCTATGAATACAGCTTGTGCCTTCATTCTGAATTAGGCCTCTGTGGTCAGCACACGTTGTAGATGCAGTTTCTTTCAACCTTCAACTCCCCAGACATGCAGCTGCCTATAAGTTCATTCAGCTGGATAGGAAAAATATAACAATATCTTATATTCTCTCACTTAAAAAGGGGTTAAGACAGTATTACATATTTAAGTGAGAAAATTTCAATCTATTTTTTATGAAGGGTCAAAACTTTGATAATTGTAATTATAATAGCCATTGTTCTATCTTTCAAACTTCTTATTTTTCTTGACTCACCTTCTTTCTTTTACGTATATAAATGTATGCTACAAGTATAACACCGCCTAGTGTGAGGAAAACTGTCAGAATATGATAGCGGCCATGTCGATGCTGCTTAGATGAATGGATGTCATCTATGAAAATATAGAAGGAATGAATGACTTAACAAATGAATGGCTTGGAAGTGTAAATGAAATTAATAGCTAGTTCTACTTCAATATATTGTTTTCTGCCGCTGAGAGAGTTAACAATTGTTGACAATTTGCTACCATAGCAATGGATGCATTGTTGAGGTGCGATTGCAAGTAGCTAGCCATATCTGTCTCTTCCCCCAGTCAAAGCCCTCTCATCAAGTTTGTGATTGGGATGGTGTTTGTTTCAGAGAAAGAGTAGAACTTATCCTTAGAGACTTATTAATACACTAGAGCTACTCACTTCCCTAGCCAATAGCTCTAATGTTAGAGCTAGGTAGATAACTAGAAGATTTATTTTTTACACTGATGCAAGAAACTAGTGTGTTAAAATTAAACGTTAAGATATAATACTGATCATACAATAATTAGGAAATAGGGAAATACAAAGAAAAAAGCACATAACTATGTGCATGCTAACAGTAAACAGGTCTAACGCTGGCATACAACTAATTTGTAATGTAGTTGTGTGGTTATTTTAGGTTCATGGACAATTGGAATATATAAAAAAATAAAATAAATAATGGCTCAAATCCGCACAAATAATTGATAAATTTCTTGAGAGCAGTCCATATTATATCATTTGAAAGTGATACTTTCTCTTTACTGCTGAATCAGTTTACTCTCTGGCTAGTTGCAATTGACACCTACTTAAATATGGAAATACATGGCTGCAATGTTTAGTGCGTTATTGAAGGATTATTGTGTGCAGATGTGTATGTGCATTTGATATCTATAAAATCTCAATGACAGCACTTAATAAAGTTATTATAGCAGACACATGAAATAAGATTTGATATACCCTCACACTTTTTGCTTTGTCCAAAAGGTGGTACACACTTTGAAAATTTTGTGTTTTTTCTCTCTTCATTTTCATTCGTAAAGCTCTCAGTAACCAATGCGTTGTTTTATCTATCAATCTCTATCATGTTATTTCAGTTATCGTCGACCATTTACCCATTTGACAATCACCCTGTCTTGTGTTGATTCCTAATAGTATGCATGCAGGCTCCCATCTTCCCTAATCAAAAAGACACAACAATCTGCATTCTAATTCAACAATAATGCTTAAAACCACAATTTTTCAGTTGTGGAGTACATTAATTCAGCATTACACTTGGAAACAATAGTAATACAATCCTCAACTCATATTCATATGTGTATGTATGTGTGTTTCAAGCACACACACATGTACACACACATACAAACATAGAGTCAGACTTACCATTTAGATACATATAATCAGTAAAACTTTCCCATCTCTCTGAAGTACTTCCTGGGTTGTAGCTGTTGACCTCATCACCTTGGCGATAAGTCACCACATAATTTTTGCCACGCCCATCTTCTGTACCACGTCCGTAATCTACAATGTTTAAGTCATAGTCTAGATCTGGCATAAATTTTTTGTCCGAGTTCAAATTCAGTGATTCCTCTCTTTCAATTCCTATATCTGAATGTGAAGACTTCTTTTCGCTGATGTAATCTTCTGGACCAGTAGTAACCACATGGTGAGGTATTTTAAATTCAGTACCTGATAGATTTGGTTGGTCAGAATATAATATATCACTATGCGAAGTCGTTACTTCTCCAATATTTTCAGGGTTCATAATGTCTGCAGAATCCTGCAAAATATCTTGTGATTCGTCTATTCTTCGTTCCTTTAATGCATTCCGGGAGTTAAATTTATCCAGCATTTCATACAGGATATTCCTGTATCCATGAATGTATTGTACCACTATATCAAGGTTTGCGAAATTTTTCACTACTTGCTTAAAAAAAGGATTCTGGAACAAGACAACTAGAGGGAATAAGATTTTCGGATTCTCGAGTATAGATTTCCAATCTTCTTCGGTTAATTTGCGCAACTTATCTGGGATAATTTTTACAATCCAGAACATTCTCAGTATCACACTGGAGTCATGTGACATGTTTAATTTCATTTTCACATCTTTTGGTAGATCCTTCACTTTATTAAGGGAGAATTCCAGCAACTCAGGTGCTGAAGAAATCAAGTGATCTAGTTCGTTTTGGGGAAGAGAGAGAATAGGCATGGCGAGCTGACTGATGACTGCAGATCGATCTGTAGTCGGTTGGACAGTTAATAGTAACAATAATAATAATAATGACAATAATAATGATGATGATGATGATAAAGTCTAAGATATAATTTAGCCTCTAGCAAAATTTGTTTGGAAAATCATTAATTTAATACCATAGCAGAGATGGTATGTGAAGCTAGGCTAGGGTTCCAAGATCTCAAACTAGCTTGATCAGTAAAAGTTGACATTTGGTCATTAAAAAAATTCCCAGAAAACTGTTACTCATTTACAATACCACATTTGCAATAAGAGTGACTTGAACTCAAATGTACTAGCATGTACTTTAAATATTCAAAGACTGGTTAGCTGAAATCATTTTTTAAGGGAAGTGGGAGGTGGTATGAATGTCTGAGAATTTGGGGGATCCCAGACCACTGAAAGCCTTATAAGTTCTAGTGACACCAAAACAACGTCTACCACAATGCATAGGCCAAACTGTATAGATTGAATATTTATACTCACAAATTTATTTGGAGAGATTACAGGAAAAAAGTTAAGTATTAAGCACACAACACCAACTCCTCTCTTATATAAGAGAAGAAAAACACACAAAACAACAACAACAATAACAAAGTGACAGAAGAGATTCAACATGACATTGGTTATAAATATAAAGTTTTGGCTGATGCCTCACTGTGACTGTACATTCTATTATAGTTGGCTATAGGTCTGATTACTCAAGGTTTACCCTTACCGCTGGTTCTTAGAACATTCTCCTCATTTGCTCTTCCCTCGAGGTTCGCAAGGGCTGATAGGGGATCTGGATCAGACACTTCTCTGCTAGGTGATTCTGCTGAGATATAAATATAATTATGACACTGAGTTGAATGCAGCTGATCTAATGAGTGATCTTGTCATTTTCCAAAACTGAATTTTAAAGTAGTGAAAATACCCTTTCAGCTGCTGCAGATTAAGCTCAGAATCATTGCTAGACACTTGAGTGACTAAATGGCTAAGTCAAACTGCTATACTACCATTGGAGCTTGAGGCCTAGTATCCAAACCTATATGGTTAATTTTGAACTAGCTAAATTTTCTGTAATAGACAAATAGAATTTAATATAATCTACTGTTTGTTAATCAATCAATCAATTAATTAATTAATAGTTAGTTAATTTATCTATTCCTTCATTATTGCACAAAATTGTTGTATTAGCTATCTATTATGGGTGCAAAAATTGGATTTCATCTGAAATTTTTTTTAATAGTATCCACTTTGTGGCTGTATATAACAGGAAGAAAAGACATGGCTAGCTATATATGTACGTGGTCAAAGAATATAATTGAATATTGGCTGTTTATTGCTAGAAAATAGAATGTGCATCCAAGAAAAAGTGGAGCAAATTATACACTTCAAGTAGCAGGAATTATTGAAATAAAAAATTAGCTATGGCTACAAGTTCCATTGATTAATTATAATTTTACTTAAAAAATGAAGAAAGGATTTTTATATTGTACTATTATGTTGATAAAGCTATTGTAGCTGGATCTACTATGAATTTTAATGCTACAGTTTAATTGTTAGAACATTTCAGTCCCTGGACCTTCTTCTAGGATGTTTCAGTCTGTGGACCTTCTTCTAGAACATTTCTGTCCGTGGATCTGCCCTGACACGTTATGCTCCTTCTTACTCCAATAATGCTACAGTGGCAGCTGGTGATGGGTTCTCAAGCAATTTTTATTGTAAACAATTCACCTTGAAGTATGCCATTATTAAATGAAGATATAAATTGCCATCAAGTAAATAATATTCTCTAAACTATATAAAATATATCATACTTTATTTATAATACCTAAGATTTCATACAAATATGCTATTTTTGAAGTTATTTGGGAAAACTACCAGTACTACTTTCTTTAAGGAGTCTCATTATTGAATAATTTGAGAGACAACCTAAATTAACTAAAACTAAGTCAATTGATAGTATAACTAACTAAATCATCTACATGATATTGTAGAACTAAAAACTAACTAAATCTTTATGGAGAATTTGGGAAAAACTAAAACTAAACATTCAAGATATTTTTTAGGGAATAACTAAAACTAAGAAAATCTGGAATCTCTAAACCAAAACAACGCTGGAATGAATGACTGGGACAGGTGGCATGACTGAATAATTCTGAATAGGTAAAGTACACTTTAGGACGTTCTTTGTAGATTTAGCTAGGTCTAAAATTATTTGAGTACCAAGACAACTTCAGGCAATGGCAACGGAGGAAATACTTTACCTTGCAAGTAGTGTGGTAAAGAGGAATAACCTATCATAGTCAGCTAGACGTACCTACATTTTTTAAGATGCTTTACCTAATACATAGCAGACATAATGCCAGTTTTGGTTGCTGTTCACGAAAATTTTAACGTGATTGTAAAGCAGGGTCTGCATAAATTAGGGACTAATAATTCAGGATAGTTGGTACACACTATGACAATCAGAAACACCTTTAAGAATGAGTGCAAAATTGAATTGAAAGAAGTATGTAGGCAACGTTAGCTTTTACCTTCCCGTGAGAATATATTTGGCAGGGGGGTAGCATCTGGCAATAGCGATCTGCCCCCAGTAGGAGGCAACACCTCTTTTGGCGCACTCTTTGCGGGAATCTTATCCCGTGCAGCAAACACGATTTTCCTGTACATGTGAATGTACTGCACCACTCTGTCAAGGTTTGTGAAGCTTCTCACTACTTTAATAACTGCAGGCGTCTTGAACCAGACGGCTAAAGGAAACAGAGTGTTCGGGTTTTCCAGTATAGGCATCCATTCCTCCTCCGTCAAATTGCTCAACCTGTCTGGGTTAAGTTTAACAATCCAACATCCTCAAGACAGCGCTGGAATCTTCCATTCCTAAGAGCTTTTTTTTTATATCTTCAGACAGACCTCGTACACCATTTAGGACGAATTTTAGCAAACCAGGCTGTGAGGAAATCAGAATATTCAGATCACTCAGGGGAAGAGAGAGTATGGGCGTGGCAAGCTGACTGATGACGTCAGACTGATCGACAATAGTGGATGGAGAAGGCTGAGAATCTGAAAATGAACAAAACAAAAAAAGAGAATATATCATGCATAGCTATACACATAGACAATTACACACACGCACACACAAATGCAAAATGCAAACTATCTAGCTGCTGCTAGGCGGTCATGCGCACTTGGCAGTGCCAGGATGCCTGTGCACTAAGCAGGCACTGTGAGCCGTGCAAGCAAAGCTCTTGGAGCCAGGCTAAGAACTCACAGGAGAACAGGCCTTTCCTCACAGCAAGTGGTGTGGGCACTTTAAGTCCCACCTGGACCACTACTGTTTCATGAGAAAAGACCTTGAATTTGCACCCCAGCAAACACCAGGTCCCCAATCACAGCTGGGTGGACTGGTGGGAGGCAGATGGAAAATTGCCACTTAGAATGGGGCTTGAACTCAGGATCTCAGGACCTGAGTCACTATACCACACAGCCACCTCACCCACACAGCTACCTCACACACACACACACACACGCACAAAAAAAAAGATAGAAGAAAAAATAATCGTTCCACACGGAGTACAAGTCAGAAAATAGTATCTTCCAAAAGAAAAGAAAGTCAATTTGGCTCCCCGAAACTTGGAACCTTGCTATCACAGCTCACACGCTGATCACATGATAAACCAGTAGGTAGATGATGTACCACCATATTATAACAGATATAAAAGTGAGCATTAACCATCAATCACTAGAGTAAGAATAGTCAATTGAAATACGGTTCAAGGATTTTTCACAACAATATAATTTCAATGGAGCAATTCAACATATTAAATAGAAATTTCAGGATTTTATTATTGTTATTTTCATGAAATTGATGCAAATTAGGGGGGCAAATGTCTCCAGGAGGGTCATAACAATTTCAAGGGGGGGGAGGGTACACTCCCCTCACTAATATATCCCTGCAGTTCAGACGGAGTTAGTGGACAAATTACGCAGAAACAAAGCAACAAACAAGTCAGAGTGCGAACAACTCTACCACAATACAGCTGCCATACTGAGTGAGGTCATACATACCTAAATTAATGGTTAATTGTTAGTCATCTCCAAACCCAGAGCGTAACAGACAGACAGACAGACAGGACGATTGCTACTACCCACTCGCGCATGCACGCTGAGAATATAACAGGGTTTGATACAGGAAATTTCACTAGGGGGTGGAGGGAGTAGGGGAACACCAACATTAGAGGGTGGGGCTATATATGTTGAGACGTGTACGCATGCAGCAATTTACAAATGATTAACCAAAGGATCAAAATAAGCCATGAGTTATATTTAGTACATTTACCAGCGAAAAATATGAGCAATTAGAGTTTCTAGATCACCCCCCTTCACCCACCCACCCACTACCCATGTGTGTGTATATTGGAATAATTATAGGACACAGAAACCAGACCATTCAATCATAATAGTAGAAATATGGTTTTTTGTCCATCATTTATTTCAAGTAAATCAATCAATGTAAAGAATGTGTCACAGGAGAATTATAGCTTCATTTGTGAGTGAGAAATAGAAAAGAAGGCGGGGAAGGGATTTTTTGGGGGGTGGGGTGGAGGAAGACAACGTTGTTGGAGGGGACTTTTTTCTTTGGGGGAAGGGACAATTCTGTTTGGGTGTACAGAGATAAGTCTATGACCACCCCCCCCCCTGCCCCACCCTCCCAGCTCTTTTCATACTGAAGGAACTAGCACAGAAGTACTACTGCGTGTAAACCACACTGCAAGGTGCTAAGTAGTTCTAAAACTCATATACCCTGGCCCCCACACCTAAATTAGAGTAATGAAAAAAAGAAAAAGAAAAAAGAAAATGAATTTGCCGAATGCCTATGTAACCACGGCCCACTGAGATATGCCATGCCGATGTGACCACGCCCCACTGAGATACGCCATGACAGAACAAATGTTAGAATATGAGCCACTAATTTAAATGAATTTGCCAACATGTCAATACTACAATTGGAAGCTGAGCCAGGTGGGTAAAGCGTCATCAGTACCGACGACAACGACAACGACGATGGTGGTGGTGGTGTGTACTCATAAATAAAGCTGTGCTGGGTTGGTAAAGAATCTGGCAAAGTATCGTCAGATGACTACGACACCGGTGTTGGTGGGGCATGTATTTAGGATACATGGGTCAAGAAAAGTAAGTGAGAAAGAAAGCGGACTGATGTAACTAAACCAAGTGGTAGAGGACAATAACAATGGATGACACTGCAGTCTCAAGCACTACAGTGTGGTGAGGTACTTGCAAGTAACAACAACAATAACCATAATATTTTTTTAAACCACCAAATTATACATAATTATATTTAAAACAACACGAAACAACAAGAGAAAAATTCCTCTCAGCGGTCAAGATCCAACTTTCTATGGTGATTTTTATAAAGAAAATAAAATGGCAAGAAAAAGTAGTGGCGGGCGGGACATACCCTATTAATTAATTAATTAAGTGGGATGAAGTCAAACAAGTCGTTGTATTGTATGTTCCCAGACCCTTTCCTTCCCCGCGTAGCGGTTAACGGTTGGTAAAGGGTCTGGCTACGCGAGACTACTATCCGAAAGTGTTCCACTGGGGCCCACAGACACCCGGGAGAGAGCTGGTTCATTTTGGACACTTACGCCCGTCGAAATAGACAGAATCAAGCAAACAAGCAACGAAGCCGAAAATAAACCCATTTTTACAACTGCTGCGAGAAAAGCGCACAGTATTAATAGTGTCACCGTGCGTTTTGTGTAGTAGTGCGTTTTATTTGGGGTCGGAAATAGTTTAATGGAAAAGGGTCGTTCAAGGTTAGAAAAAAATGAATTCTTCTCCAGGTGTTCCTTACAGAGTAGCCGAGTTTTATGCCGGAATTGGAGGATTTCATTACGCTTTCTTGCAGTCTGGAATCTCTTCCTCTACACCTGAAGAAGATGGAGTTGTTGCGTCCATAGACGTCAATACCAACACGACTGCAATATATCTTCACAACTTTCCCAGTACTAACCAAATGAGAAGGAACATTTGTGGTATGACTGCTAGTGAACTAGACTCCTTTAGAGCCAACGTTTTCTTCCTCTCCCCTCCTTGTCAACCCTTTACCAGGCAAGGAAGCCAGCGAGATAACCAAGACAGAAGAACTGACAGCTTTTTCCATTTAATGCACATTCTACAAGAGATGCGGTGCCCACCTGACTATGTTCTGATGGAAAACGTGAAAGGCTTTGAGTGTTCGAACACCAGAGATGAGTTTGTTAGAGTTTTACAGTCATTAGGTTACAAGTTTCAAGAATTTCTGCTGAGTCCTAGTCAGTTCGGAATCCCCAATTCAAGATTACGATACTACCTCCTCGCCAAAAGAAAGCCATTGACGTTTGCTCACGAAGAACATAGCGGTGTTGGTCAGCAATCTCCTATTACTGATCCAGAGATCATTATTAAAGCTCTACAATCCAATATGCAGTCATTAGGTAGTCCAAGCTGTAATAAGGATATTGAAGATTCAATTAAGGCTTGCAAACAGCTTTCACATTATCTACAAGATTTGGACGATGAGGTTATTTCCGAATATATTGTCCCAGATAAGATACTCTCCAAGTACGCAATGGCTCTAGATATCGTTAGAACTACTTCCGCTAATTCGTGCTGTTTTACTAAAGGATACGGAAACTACGCCGTAGGAACAGGATCGGTGCTACAGAGTTCACTAACAGAGGAAGATTTCAAGAAATGTTTTGCAGAGTTTAAAGAATCTGATAATGACGTCGAGAAACTGCGGAGTCTCAAACTGCGTTATTTCACTCCAAGGGAGGTGGCGAATTTAATGTGTTTTCCAGCAGACTTTAGCTTCCCTCGCCATCTCACCATAAGACAATGTTACATGGCTCTGGGTAACAGTTTGAATTTCACTGTAGTGAGTTATCTAATGCAATATCTATTTTTATAATTAAATTTTGTAAAGTTTAATTCAACTTTTCTATTTCGAGTAGTTATATTTCTAATACCTCAGTTTGTAGTTTACTTATTAAATCACTATCATATGTGGTAAACTCCAAGAGCAGAACTAAAGTCTCATGGACTTTTAGTCCCCCAATAAATTAACTTCTTGTTGTATTTTAAGTCCCCAATTAACAGTTATTTGCTGTTTTGACTTTGGAGTAGATTAAACGGTTACCAGATTGCTGTAGTAGTGTAGCTAGGTGAATGCCAATAGCAACCTCACTACTGCCCAAACAGAAGCTGTATAGCTTACCCCACACGATTACTGCTGTTTCAATAATAATATGGGATTCAGTTTGCTTCTTATAGCTGTATAGATATGTAGCATATCAAATTATACACATACACATAATGAATTATGACCACCAACTTGACCCAACCAATGGCTAAATAAACTGATGAAAGCTACCTTTGACTGGGTTGTAAATTCCAGCCGTTTGACTCGCCTTCAGAATTAGTTCAAGTGTATACAATTTACGAATAAATATTATTAATAGTAAATTACAAGAACAACATCAAAGGCAGTCGGTGAGCACAAATCGAACTAGTAGAGGTAGTAACCTTCCAAAATGAGAGATGATAATAGAGAGAGAAAAGTCCAATCACAAAGTTTAGAGAGAGAACCAACAACTGAACAAGGAAGAGAAAGCAATCAGTATAAGAAAGTAATTCTAACAGTAATTAGTGTGAGAGACAGAAATACGAATACTAGTGAGTGAATGAAGGCGTGAACTAGTTCAAATGTAAATTAGTATTTATGATCATAAGTTAGTTTTCATACAGCTCAAGCAGTCCAATCAGATTTCTCACTTCAATGTTAATAAACTTCATATACGCCTCCTAGGAAGTGTATTTTTTTAAGTCTGCGATTTCAATCATTGCCACCTAGGCTAAGCCAGTCTGTTCAGGCACAAGTGAACTGTGTGTGAAAGATAGCTGATGATGTGTTAGTAGAGTGAAAGTAGCAGGAGTTGTGGTTGATAGTTATTGTCTTAGAGCATCCTTCATTACAGAAGATTGGTGAAAGGTAAACATTTAACGACTTGTTTCGTTGATGCAACGATTTTGAGGTAGTTATGGAGGTGTGGCAGTCAACTTGAGCTTCTATAAGATAGGGAAGTAGTTTGGTTTACCTTTTCAGTATTCATGAGCTCTGCAAGCTTTATTTTTTTTTATTATTGTTATTATTTATTATTATTTTTAGACCAGTTGAGCACAATTACTTACTTTTAATGTCTATTGAAGACTGGCAACAGTTAGGAACTTAAATATTTTGGGCCTGTTTTGACAAATATATCTTATTAAGTAACCCACTGCAAGCATAATGCATATGCTGTGTATGTGTATATATCTAGCTAGCATTCACTATTTAACTTTCCTTTAAATTTGCTCAACCAGTAAGTCTAGTTCTTTGATGTGCTGTGATGATTAGGCCGGCCATTCACTTCGTGAAGGTAGCTACATCAATATTCTAAACTGGGTCATACGGTTCATGTTTTAACTTATCCTAAATAACCAATAGCTACTTAACGTACCTGACCAAGTTAGGCCTAAACTAAAATGGAACGTTGCACTTTCAGAACTAACTAAACAACTAAAGTAAATTTGTTTGGCATGCATTGTCATTCCAATTCATTCAAACATAGTGATTGGAAAAATTGGAAATAAAACAAATAGCGATTAGCTATAGCCAATTAACTCAGATAGATGGAACCAGACTTTTTTTCTTTTTGCCATTGATGTTGGTGGTTGCTGAGAAGTGTGTCATGGTAGTTCATTCATTGGGCATCACAAAGACCAACAAACTCCTTCACTCTGAATTACGAGTCAGTAGTATATTCCTTGACCTGTCTACTTCCCTGGCTTATGTAGTTGCTGATGATTTCATTCAGCTGATTGGGCAATAATAAATGAGTTATGTAATTAAAAAGAAGCTTCAAGAATATTTTGGTAAGATCAAATCATAATATAGATCTAACCTTTCTTATATAATGAATTGATCGTTTCCAACTTTCTACTTTATCTATGTATTCACAAGTCTATGCTTTACATTTGTTGAGATTACTTCACACCATACATATTAAAAATACATTCAATGCTTTAGCTGTTTTGTATTTTTTTATTACCTTTATCCTTTCGCACATACAAACGAATGCAATACTATAGTTAATTCTGCCCAGTATGTATTATGAAGAGTGTAGTCAGGATGTGAAATGGCCATATTGATTGGAATTCGCCTATAGAATGAATGAATGACTGGGACAGGTGGCATGACTGAATAATTCTGATTAGGTAAAGTACCCTTAGGACGTTATTTAACTAAATAATTACCTTACCAAATGATCTAAAATTATTTGAGTGCCGTGTATACTAGAAGTATCAACACTTAAATAACAATGTTATAACTTTGTAATACGATGTATTTGCGTGCTATAATTCAAGTATACACACTGATTATAACAATGTTATTTCAGTGATATAAACATGTTGTAAGTATGAGTATACTACATGAATACATATTGTTAGTATAATAAAAGGATTACTTTAGAATACATCATTTACATATGTGTATACCACTGAAATACACATGTGAGTATAACTCAATTATTCTAGTGCTATACACTTCCAAATACACATCAGTATTCTCTACTTTTTGCATGGTGATAGTCAGCTAGACGTACCTCCATTTTTAAAGATGTTTACCTAATACATAGCAGACAAATGCCAGTTTGGTTGCTGTTCACGAAAATTTTAACGTGATTGTAAAGCAGGGTCTGCAGTAAATTAGGGACTAATAATTTCAGGATAGTTGGTACACACTATGTGTAACAGAAACGCCTTTTAGAATGAGTGCAAAATTGAAGTGAAAAAGTATGTAGGCTATGCTGATTTTATGTAGTTTCTTGACTAAACTTGTGAGCTGTCCTCTTTTTTCACTAGCATTAATCCACCTTGTGGTCAAACCTAACAGTCCACTCCCTGAACCAGAACTGGACTGAAAAGTCTGTATAGTCCATATTTAGTTGACTGTCTCTCCCACATTAGGTGATACCTTTTATTGAGTGTAGTGTCTTTATACTTGCTGACCAACACCATATGCTCAGTCTGCACATTTCCTACTCTGCTGGTATAGGGACCTTATCACACAATGTTTATTTTCCCCCATAAGCTTAATTATTGATCACTGCAAACATTAGGTTCTGTTTGTGCACTGTAATGCATATTTTAGGTCCAAAACTATTTATTTATGCTAACATTCTATAATCCTCTTGGTAGTGAATCCAAAGATTCATACGCATTTAGAGACATCGTCTGACCTGTTGTAGGTTCTTTAGTGTACTGAAATACTTAATTTTATTTGTTGTAGCTATTGGGAAAATCCATTTGGTGTAAAGTTGTAATCCTATTCATGCACTACTTCATACGTATTTATTTTGAGTAGCTACTTAATTATTGACCTCATCTGACCAGTTCTTGGTAGTACATGCTCAGTGATCAGTGTTTGTTAAAGATAAAGTTTCCTGCTCATCATTTCTACTTTTGGCCCAGGAAATACTTTTAAGTAAAGTATTATGTACATCAATTTCAGATTTTATGTGAAACTTTACCAGATGATACTTTACCAGATGATACTTCATTTTCCTCAACTGAAACAACGCATCTTATGGGTAGTGTTTAACTTCCGGTTTGTTAAATTTAATAAATTGGATGAAATATGCAATTTTAAAAGTGCCAATTTTGCAGTTTTGTAAGGTTGTAGTTCATTTTATGTGGATTTTCACACGTTTAAAGTCAATATAATGAAATATTTCGAAGCCAAGGTGTGATTTTGTGGCACCCTCTAGGCTTATTATTTGCCCTAAAGAATATGTTTTACACTTAGGTACACTATGTCACATTAACACACAAATTTGGCTGTTTCCTGCTTCACTATTAATGCTGGCATTTCTGGGAAACCTGCTGGCGAAAGTTTCCACTTACCACATGTGCATTCAAACTGTCCTTTACTGGTATGTCATTGGGACACACCCATTAAATGTAATACCCCTAAGCCCAACAGGAGAGACTTCCAGAATAGTTGGTCATGTTGATGACCGGTACCAGCAATCATGCGAAAAGAAAATAGCCTTCAACCACTCCATTCATTTACAGCTAAACTAGCAGTTTTTCTGACTGTATTTTCGAACTTTTTTCTTGTCTGTATTAATCACTACATGCCACTTCTCAGCACTTATGCTCTAACAGATGTCATATCCAATGAACTATCCCAAAAATTTTCAAATAAGAATTGATTAATGGCAATACTATGTTCTTACCTCCTTTGGCTACACTTTCAAGGGAACTGAATCAGAACTGGTGCCATCCTGACTGTTTAAAGAGATAGCTAATGTGAAGCACTTTGAGTGATCTAACTGAGAGAAATTTGTGTGTAATTGGGGTACAAGTTTGAGGAATTCCAACAGAGTGATACTACCTTCCTTACTAAGAATAAGTGTGGTGTGGCAACTGGGGGAGACACAGTAGACTGCCACCAGAGTTGTACAGAACCAAGCTTGTCAGGGCTTCCCGCAACCCAAGTCACAGAAGTTAAAGTCTGTCAAAGGATTATGAGATAAAGCACCAAATGTACAACTGAGAAGCTCATGGTCAGTGGCCACAGTATATTAAACCACTGACCATGAGCGTGAAAACCATGAGGCAGGATGTGTGTGTGTGTGTGTGAGGCATGAGTCAGCGCAAATAATAATTGATAAAAGGGTGACACATAAACAACATACCTATGACATATTAGCAACATACCTTAGCTACAGTGGGTGATGGATATGGATGATTAAAGTCAATAGTTAGAACCGTGTCCTGCACTGTGTGTGTGTGGTGGGTGGATCTACCACAATAAACCATGGACATTATACTAAGAGAATAGTAGTGTTGATTTAGTCAGCTTTAGTTTGTCTAGTTTTATAATAGATCACCTTTGAATAGTCGTATAGGACCATGATATTCTGAGTCTGATCAAAGGTCATTAAATAACACTATTAAACACTCCGTCTTTATTTAATAATATATAATACAATAAAATATAATCTCATAATTGTATGCACTTGGGTGTGAATGATGGTTAAAACAAAAATATAACGTGCACAAAGAAATCTAGAATGTAGCTAGATTTCATAATGTGCTATTTTGACAGTGTTAGCTACTAGAATGCGGCTATGAATACATAGTGCATGACCATAGCTTGTGCCTTCATTCTGAATTAGGCCTCTGAGGTCAGCACACGTTTGTAGATGCAGTTTCTTTTAACCTTCAACTCTCCAGACATGCAGCTGCCTACAAGTTCATTCAGCTGAATAGGAAAAATATAATAGTAATATCTATTACATTATATAATAATAATAATAGCTAGATTGAAACTTTCTGTGGTATCATCACTCAAGTGGAACATTCAATTATCACTCTATTGAGTTCATGCGGACAGACGTAAACATTTTAGCTAGAGGCGCCGCCGCCACCTTACGCATATGTCACATTGATTTTGGTGTACACAATAAGTCAGTCGATTTTATTATTTTGAGTTGTAACTGTTGAATGAGACTATTATACTAAACTTGGGTTAATTCGGGGCGCTACATGATATCTGGCGACGAGGATGGGATCTTAAACGAGCATGGCTTTAGCTACAAATTCGATCATAGGAACAATATCGGAGTTCGGTCCTTTGGATGAGACTATTGGCGCTTACCTGGAGCGCTTGGAGATGTTCTTCCTCGTTAACGCAGTAGACGATGGGAAGAAAGTGGCTATGCTTGGAACCTTGTTAGGAGCGAAGAATTACTCGCTACTACGGAACTTGGTTGCACCAGAAAATCCCAAGGACAAGACTTATAACGAGCTAGTGGAAAAGCTCAAGGCTCATTTTGAACCAAAGCCTCTAGAGATTGCTGAGCGCTTTAACTTCTATCGTCGTGTACAAGCTTCTGGTGAGTCAGTAGCAGATTTTGTGGCTGCTTTGAGGCAACTTGCAAGGAAGTGTGAGTTTGGCACGTTCCTGGACCAAGCCATTCGAGACAAGCTGGTTTGCGGTCTTCGAAGTGAATCTATTCAGAGAAAGTTGCTTACGGAACAGGGCCTCACAACTAGTCGTGCAGTGGAGATTGCACAAGGCATGGAGTCAGCGACGACGAAGGCAAGAGAGATTAAAGAATCTGGAGGTCAGGTAAATCGAGTGTTCAACAGGAAAAAGCCTGCAAGTGAGGGTGGAAGTAAAGCATTAGCCCCACCTACAAAGCCATCAAGTATTCCATATAACGATGTTAGCTGTTTCCGTTGTGGTCGCAAGGGTCATTCAGTACACAAGTGCCCCTTTAACCGATTAACGCCAGAAATTAAATTCGCGATTACGTGCGCGTACTCCGAAATTGTTTACAAGAAATCGTGACCGTCACCTCGAGGCTTGAACCGCCTGAGCTTTTTCTTGTCTAGAGGCAATACGCTTCGAAGTAACCGACGGCGATGTATTAACAGATTGAAGCTAAAGCCCTCCTCTACTCGCGGGCTAGTTTTGTTTAGTTTCTAGGCGTTTGAAGCGTATGAAGTGCGCACTCATTGGAAACTACAAGCTTCAAGGTAAGTATACCATTGTTAGCATCAGTATTGTAAAAGTTTAGGCTAAGACGTCATGTTTCATAGCTATATATTGTTGTTTTAAATGTTCACCAGCCGCTTGCTTTGAAATAATTCAGCAACTATGGATTTTGGCTGTTAATTTTTTTTTGTGGGAGCCATATACTAGGATAATATAATATATAACATAACAAGCAATTATATAGACTACTGTGTTTGCAATTCTAGGATTTTTTTCTGATAGTACTATGAAGCAGTCCGATTGAACTCCCATGGTGACAAAGCCACACCCCATAATCACCACTGTACCGTACCATGATGTGTCTGTTGTTACTGTTCTTGACATAGATTGCACATCCTTCTCTTCATACCTGAGAAACTTTCTCCTAAGAAATCCATTTTATGGGCACCTTCAAGTAGGGGAGAACTGGGAGGAAGAAAGTCTGTATCATCATGCAATAATAACTTGACCTTTTTGTGGTTAGTGTTGTTCGAAATCTATATAACCCTCTGTGTATGAACAAGAGGGACCATGTTTAATGGGTCGAAACTGGTTGTCGCAACTTAAACTTGATTGGAAGTCGCTTACTCAAAGTGCTGTGCATCGTGTTGATAGTGGTACGGCTTTATCCAAACTATTGGCGGAATATGATGAAGTGTTCAATGAAGAGCTAGGCACTATAGTTGGCTACAAAGTAAGGATATCTGTCATGAATTAAGCAAAGCCTCAGTTTCGGAAACCATATCAAGTTCCATTTGCACTGAAGGAAGCAGTAGAGAGAGAGTTGGAGCGTTTGGAAGGAGATGGTGTGTTACAGAAAATGGATCATAGTGAGTGGGCTGCTCCGATCATGACAGTGCCAAAGAAAGATGGAAAGGTTAGAGTATGTGGTGATTATCGTGCTCTTAATCAAGTGATTGATGTGGATCAATATCCTCTCCCAAGAGTTGAGGAGTTATTCAGTAATTTAGCGGGTGGTAAAAGTTTTACAAAATTAGATCTTAGTCATGCATACAATCAATTGGTTTTAGAGGAGGAGTCAAGGCAGTATCTCACAGTAAACACTCACAAAGGGCTGTTCCAGTGTACGAGAATGCCTTTTGGTATTGCTTGCGCACCTGCAAAGTTTCAAAAGACTATGGAGACGATTGTGCGAGGAATCCCACATGTTTTATGCTACATTGACGACTTGTTGTTGACAGGTCAAACTGAGCAGGAACACTTGAGTATTCTCAAGAAGGTTCTTCAAAGATTGAAGGAGCATGGAATTCGTGTCAATCAAGCCAAGTGCAAGTTTCAGGCAGAGTCTGTTGAGTATTTGGGATATCGCATAGACAAGCAGGGGTTGTATCCTACTAATGAGAAGCTACAAGCAATAACTCAAGCCCCTTCCCCCAAGAATGTACGGGAATTGAAGTCATTTTTAGGCTTGATCAATTACTATGCCAGATTTATTCCCAATTCATCTACTATTTTGCATCCGTTAAACAATCTTCTTCACAAAGATGCAGAGTGGGTGTGGTCTAAAGAGTGTGAGAGCAGTTTCAAACTGGCCAAGGAAAAGTTAATCTCTACTGATGTACTAGCACATTACGACCCCTCATTGGAGCTAAGACTAGCAGCAGATGCCTCAGCTTATGGAGTGGGGGCAGTGCTTTCGCATGTAATGGCAGACGGTGAGGAACGACCAATAGCATTTGCCTCGCGTACGCTTTCCAGTGCAGAGAAAAATCATGCTCAGGTGGAGAAAGAAGCCCTTGCTTTGGTATTTGGGATCAAACGCTTCCATCCTTTCCTCTATGGAAGATGTTTCACATTGGTCACAGACCATAAACCATTGACTACTATACTGGGTCCCAAGAAAGGAATATCTCCATTGGCTGCTGCACGCTTACAGCGATGGGCTTTGCTGTTGTCGGCTTATCAATACAAAATTAAGTTTAGGCCAACTCAAGCACACGCCAATGCAGACGCATTGTCTAGATTGCCATTAGAACAACTATGTCAGGAAAATTATTGCTCGGAACCAACCATTTTCAATATTTCGCAAGTGGAAACCCTACCAGTAACTGCAGCAACACTGCGACAAGCAACACTGAAAGATAAGACATTGAATTTGGTTCTTCGCTACACCTTGGAAGGTTGGCCAGAACATATGGAAGATGACAGTTTGAAATCATTTTGGAGAAGGAGGAATGAGCTAACAGTGGAGGAGAATGTGGTTTTATGGGGTGTTCGGGTAATAGTACCAGAGACGTTACGGGAGAAGCTGTTGAAGAAACTTCATCTAGATCATCCAGGAATGTCACGCATGAAGACACTGGCACGAGCGTACATGTGGTGGTTGGGTCTTGACGCTGATATAGAGACACTAGTGCGACAGTGTGGTTCTTGTTTGGCGGTAAAGAGTTACATGTGCTGTCTAGCTAAGAACAAACAATAAATATACATTTGCTGCTTTTTGTGTTAAGCTTCTTAGGTTCCTTCCTGTTTCTTTTGTTAGTAAGCAAGTCTTATATAGAGTTAGGATTTATACAGCGCAATAATTCCTTGGAAAAGCTTATTTTGCTTGTACGCTAATTTTAAAAAGTCGGCCGTGTAAATTGTTCAAACAAATTGTGCATGATGATTTTATAAAGATGAATTTTACCCTTTGACCTTATACAATGTCAATTTTTTTACTGAAGCACATCACAAGTATAATGCCTTTCCCCCCAGCAGAAGGAAGGGTGTGTATGGTCAGTGAAACTACACCACCTCTTCACTACCGTACAAAAAACATTGTGTACTGGCTATAAATTATATAATACAGATAAGCTTTAAATAAGAATAATAAACAAAACAAAAACAAAACAAATGAAGCAGCAAAGGTGCGAACCCTGCTATTAAACATTACCTAGCTATTATTATAAAATATAATCTCCTTCAAAAAGAACAAAGCAATCGGTTAGCTATTTTAATGAGGCATCAATATAGCTCAAGCAATGAAAACAGTACATGGAAATTGCTGTCTTCATAAGAGAACCTAAACTAGCCAGAAACACTCACTGCTATAATTTTTCAATGTGAACTTCACTTCATTCAAATCCATCGGTTAACTTCCCTGAGCATAAAGCCAACTACACTGCGGGCTGCAAGAAGTCAAGTGATTATGACGTCATGCTAGGGGGCATTACCCAGCTGATACCAATGTGGAGCTGAACGCTTCACGTTTTATCAACAATGAGCCCCAAATTAAAAAAAAGTAGCACAATAAAAGGACCTAAATCTTCTTTCTGAATAAGTTCATTCCTAAATCAACAGTTAATTGTCAGTAATCTCCAAAATCAGAGCATGACTGACAGACTGACAGGGCAACTACTACCAACCTCTTGCGCATACGCACTTAGGGTTAAAAAACAACAACAACAACAACCACCAACCAACATTGTCTGTTGAAAAAAATTAGCAAATTAACTGTCTACCAGTCCCAAATCCACATCGTGACTTATAAGACCTGCAACTACCTCTATGAGGTCATAAGACTTGCATTTGGTAATGGTCATCAATACTATACTGTATCATGCCAAGTTGCTTATGGCCTTAGTGGTTGTCATAGCTCCTATGACTTGTCCTAGTCTTATTCTATGAACTGCATGTGAAAAATGGCCATTTTTCTTCCCATCACTGCACATCTGAATACTGGAAGCCAATATATGTGACCGGTTTTGGGAAAATCGACCTAAACGCGGCATCTAAAGTTTTCTAATTTATTCTACCAGTAGGCTGCACGGGGCCTTGGGATGCCGTCCTCCTAATTTAGAAGCTGTAGCACAAGCCGTCTTCGCCCTACGCACTACAACACTTCAGTATTTTTGCTAAACTTATTATTGCTGATTACGAAAAAACGCCCGGTAAAGGCGTTGCTAAGGTCAGGGGGCGTGGCTTGTGTCCGTATACTATTACTGCGTGTCTCCGGGACACTATGGAATAAACCGGTTACTGGCGGATTGAAAGAAGTCTAAAAGGCTTAATGCAGGGCTCCTTAAGAAACTATGATGGCGAGAATTGCGTGAGTACGTGAATTATGTAGAATATAGTAAGTGAATTAGTTAGCTACAGTTTTTTCCCGCCGTTAGTGAAAAGCCCGCCAATAATTTCTTAGCAACTCTCCGTACACGAGTCCAACCGGCTAGTGTTTCTAGCCTCCTAGTGTGAGTTCTAGAGCACGCCAGAGCTTACAACTGCGTCATAAGCTAGAGCTAACTGGTGTCTATCCATTTCTGCCATAATTTTTTTTTTGAAAAAAATCGACCCATAAGGCTTTACCCAGGGATACTGAAAAAAATTGTTTGCCGCGTTTAGGTCGATTTTCCCAAAACCGTTCACATATTTGGCCAATGGAAGAAAATTCTTGTTCCCTATTCTCACAACATCAGCTGACAAATGCACAAATGCTTCATAGTGACATTAGAAATTGGGATAAGAACATACTCTTACTTCAGAAAAAGCATATGATGACTAAGCTATCAGGGTGTCATACTGGATTCTGCACTGGGGATGGGAAACACTGGTGTACTTGGCTAGTCTCGTTTTGGAAACCCACACTGCTTTGATGGACATGCCTATGTGAAAGTGTATATACCTTATACTAACCTGTGCTTTGTCACATAATTCAAGCTTATAGCTATTGTAGCTATACTTACTAAATTAAAATTCTAGGGGAACTAAGGCTTGGAAGAGATGGGGGATTTCAGGGTGCCCCTACCACCTTGGCACGAAACCTGGTTATACAAGCTAATATGACACTGTGCTTCTGAAGCTGTGATATTAACACTTGTACGCTTAGAGAACTGACAAATTTACTGACATTGCCTCAGAGATACATAATAAAAACGGATAATCACTTAATAAACTGTTTAAACCATAATTAAGCAATGGGCAATCTGAAAAAGTCCTTCAACAACAGCTCAATGAAGAATAAGCAGATAAGTAAAATGATTTCACTGAAGTTTATCAGAATTGCATGAACTAGAATGGCAGGACTTCATACACGATTTTCACTGGGGGGGAGGGGAGAGAGAGAGATAAGAGAGAGGTTTGTAATGTCACAAAAACCGTTTAGCCACATGAAAATGGTGAAGTCATGATCATGAAAACTTCGACAAACTACTACAAATTCCTACAATTTTTTCATAACTTACATTGAAATAAATTCAGAAGGGGTAAAAAAAATTAGGGTGGAAATTCCAAGGCTCCCATAACCTGCATGAAACCATGGGTTTAAAACAAAGTAGAAAATATAATAATACGTTGAGTTGTATGCAATAATTATCTCCCCTTCATTGTCCAGGAGCACACTAAAGGATGTTGGGGTGGCCATGGGAAAAGCTATGAGTGAGGATAATTTTGGTGGAGCATGTTTTAGAACAATTCAGTAACTAGAAACCATTCCAACATGCACCCACACTTTCTCACAAAGAAATGAAATTTTTCAAGAGTACTATGGAACAAACAAACTGACGAGCCCTTGTCATAATATATAGCTAAAACTACCACAAAATATCACTATCATAATTCAGGCCACCCTTGCTCTTTACTTTCATTCATTAATTAATTCATACAGTAGCTATATAGTTTAGAAAAAACTGTTCAAGAAACACAACTTCACCAGGGGAAAAAAATGAACTGCTTAGAAACCCACTGACCGCTAGCCATAAGACTAATTACCCAGAAGCATAAGCCAGGGTAGACAGCGAAAGCTTCCTTCAAGTTCACCAAGACATAGTAGCGTAGCCGTATTAAGAATTAGTAGACTAGTGCGCAACAATAGTTTAGACGACCACTTCCAGTCGAGAGTTTTACTTATATGGTAAAGCGTTTTTAACTTATTTAACGTGGCGATACTTACCTACACGTAATTGGAAAAGGGTTTTCCATGAGAAAATGCAGTATCTTTGCGAGGCTGCTGGGGAGGAAACAGCCTTATTTTAACGGTCCGGCGTCTCGCACAGCGAAGTACTTAGGGCCTAAAGGCGGTAGTTCAAGATGCACAGAGCGGCCTATGTCTACGCAACAGTATATAGCCTAACAAATATTTAATGTAGCTACATTTTCATCAATGCCGTTGGAAGGACATTATAAACTCAAGGTGGGGTCACTATCTAATTGTGTCTTTCTCTGGAAGGACCTGGGACCTGAGTGATCAAGTAAAAAACTACACCAGTTATAAAACTGTGCAGTGGTATGCACACTGGATATGCTGGCGCTTATGAGGGATTCTTCTTCAATTAATCATCAGCCATGTTATCCTTAACAGTTCCTAGCTTTCTAATTATGCTTAATAATATAATGCAAGAAGTTAACTAAAACAATTAGTTAAATGCATTAACTAACAACATTTGGACCCTTCAGTAAATCATGAGTAAAACAAAGGTGTGTACATTACAGTGCGTCCAGCTTAAAGAGTGAACTTTCTGAAATTTATGATGCTATCAGAAAAACCACTGTAATATATGAAGTATGCATGATCAATATCTAAATTTTGGAAAAGTTACACATTATTGGCATACAAAGCTGCACTCAAATTATTTTTGTGGTTTTGTGGTTGGTTTTGTGGTTAGTTTTGTGGTAACAGGTGATACAACTGAGAGCATTTGGGCAGTGAATTTGGTAGTTTTTAAGAAAAAAAAAGAGAAATTATTGGTCCTTATCTTTCTAACTTGGTTCACTGATAGTTAACCCTTTCACCGGCACAAGCGCCTATAGGCGCTCAAGGATGACGTAATGCGGGAAAAAATATTTTCCCCCTAAACGATAAACGCTAAAGCTTAGCTGCAGCGTCCAGAGCACGGCTAATGTGTTGTTCTATTGCATGTATTTTTAGAATAGAAATAGCTGCTATGTAACTAAGGTAGTCGGGCTAAAAATAAACTTAACGTTAGTTCGAAAAATGGCGATAAATTTGTCTGCAACTGAGGCGGTGGATCTTGTCTGCGACGACGTTTTTGACTGCGAACGTGAGAGGGAAGGGGTACAGGAGCTATATAGCTACCGCAGAGGTACTACTGTCGAGAATAGAGAGTTGGACTTGCTCGCTAAAGCTGTCATTTCATTACCGGTTGAGGAAACTACTAGTTTTCAACTTGAGAGCTACTAGAGCACTGTAGGTAGCGAACATACCAGCAGCAATGTCAAAGAGGATATGGAACTTGATATTCCAGGTAAGAAAAGCAGCTATTTACGCAGTATTGGAGGGAAAAAAGTAAGAAATAGTTTTCCCGGGAACATGGCGGTAAGTTTTATTATGCCCAAAAGCTTTCCCGGGAATATGGCGCTAATTTGGTCACAGCTGTAAACTCTTTTCTTACAAACTCCCAGCAATGAGTAATGATTTGACTTAGCCACCTTTGCTCTCTGAATTACTTTGGACTTCCTATTCATTCAAAGGATGATGTCTCTACTTCTGCAAGGTCTGAATATTGAGATGATGGTAATACTGATTATGCTGAAAGCATGAAGAAAGGTTGACAAAGTATTGAATGGATGAAAAAGGAAGAGTAGGAGTAAGAATGTGGCTAGAGAGAGGAGTGAGTGTGTGCAGAGGACTGGAATTGTTAGTATAATATTCTTGTATTCTTGATGTTCTTCTGCCCAGCTATTGCCCAGCAAACAGTCACGCCTCCTCTGGTGTCATCAGTGAGCAACGGCATTGCTGGCTTAGATAACTGTCTATTATAACAGTAAAAAATATCTAATCACGCACAAAACAATTGCTAATATTGCACTGGAAGCATACAGATCACTTTGTTATGATGATATAGTTACATTGTGGTCCCAAAACCACTTTGTGGTTTGTTGCTAAGCAACCAAATTTGACCAAAAATGTTGAACAATACATGTACTTTCACGTGATATATGGTTGCTAGGTACTTTTTTGAACTCCTGATTTTATATTTATTTATAAACATTATTCATGTAGAAAAAATAAATAACTGAATTTTATCTGCCGGTGAGAGGGTTAAGCTCCTAATCTTTCATTTGAACCAAATTTTGTAAGTTGGTGAAAATTTTTACGTCCAATATTTAACGTTTTATGAAAAAAAGTGTTTAAGAAAAAACTTTTGAATTTATTGGGTTATATCTCTATAAATTTGTTCTATGGTATAAAATTATGATACAATTTATGTGTATTAATTTGATAGCTTCATTTTTAATAATCACTGAATTATGGCCAATTTTTCATTAAATTTACATTTTTATGGTAAGGGTCTCCAAATTATGACGTTTGAGGTAATAATACGCGGGCTGATCTACGTAAGCGTGACGTCTAAAATGTGCGCATGCGTATTGCTGCGATAGGTCCAGCTGGTGGCGCCATTTTACCGCACTTTTCAGTGACATTGGCTGCCCAGTTATAACTAATCACTAGTAGTTTATAGTTTGTACGAGCTTCTAGTTGTGCGCTAAAACTGGTTGAAGGTTGCGGAGGGTTATCTGGAGCTACAAAGCTTAGAGGAAAGAAGCACAGGACCGCGGCTGAACGCCTCCTCAAGTAAGTCTGATTGTTGTGTGCTTAAGCGTGTATTTAAACTCTATTCTTACTTTCTTGGTGTGACGAATTTCTGAAGTACTCAACAGTAATGTGAAGAATCCAGTACATCACCTACACTTTAGCTATGGCCACACACATTCCAGTATTACTTTGTCCTTCACACTGAATCATTCATATCATTTTATTCATGATTTTACTATATTTTCTATCTACTTGTTAAATTTCAACTTTTTTTAAATGATACAAAAAAAATTGACAATTAATATAATTTTATAATGACATTATACAATATATATTATTACATAATTTTATGATGACATGAAATTGTGGTAGATACAAGCAGCAGTTGAATTTGGAGGGTGGTAAATAGCATCACCGTAACCATAGAGAACTGTACCTATATAGACATGAGGAGTAATGGACAGCTAAAGCATAAATAGTGGCATATAGAGTCTATGATGAATTGTATATCTTATTATCTTGGTCAGCAAACAGTAAATTGGCTGAGTCTCTAAATAAATAGGCCCTATTTAAACAGGTAAGAAAATCTGAGTGGACAAGCAACCCGTGATACAAACCCACCTCACATTGTAGCTTGCTCTTGTTAAGTAGCCTTGAATAGCAACAAAGTCCTGAGCCTAAAATGAACCAGAATGTCAAGCAGAAGGGGTAGAAACGAAGTCACCAAACTACGACTGCTTTTCGTTTACAATTGTCTCTGAGGTACTGCGCACGTGTTTGGCCCAGTTTGAGACTATAAAGGGGAATACCCGTATTACTGGTGGGTAAAGCGTTGCGCGGCACAAACCAATTACGATTAATTACGATTAATGACGACGCGTAGACGAAAATGTGACGTCAAATAAAATGGCGAATAATGTATTGTAGTCTATGGGCGATGCGCGGTTCTCTACCTTCTATGAGTTAAAGTGATTTTGTAGCAGTTGGAAACAACATTTGGAGGAGTAACAATAAGGTACATGCATATCAAAAAGCTGTATTTTGTTTCTATATGATAAATTCAAAAAGTTCACTCTTTAAGCTGGACGCACTGTAATAGTTTCCTCAATTTAGTAAAACAAGCACCTTCAAGCAGTGGTAAAAAAAGTATTCCTGAAAGGGTGTTACCTATTATTCCTGATAAAAATACACTCTTTTTGGTATGATCATAGAGTGTTTCGCAGTGTGAGTGTAACAGCACACCCTATGAGTAACAATACACCCCAATGCAAAAAAGTGTTCCAGTACACCCCACTTGGGGTGTAACTAAACACCCCGGTTTTTACAGTGTTTGATTTCCCCGACATGTAACTACCAACACCTTCTCTCAGTTGTAGAAACAAATAAATCAAAGAAAAATTAATAAATAAATCTGATAAATAAGAATAAACATAAATATATAAATGTGACATGGCATGGGAAAAGGGGGGACTTTGGCAATTATTGAAACTTAGAGAAATTCAATTTTTAAGTAGGAAGGTCAAATTTAGTAACATGATGACATAATCATGAATTTCTGACTTAAATTTAGCTAGTATGACATCATTTGAGGTGGCATTAAAAAGAGTGTTAGTTGAGCTAAAAGATGGTGTTTGAGCTATAAATCTGGAGTGAGTATTGTGGAAGTTACAGGGAGCTAAATTTGATAGATAAGTTAGGTGAAGACAAGCTTACTGGAGTAGAGTGTGCTAAGTTGTTGGAGAAAGAGATAGAACTACTTTTGGCTGGAAATGGCTGAATCTACAGATGTCTTTACTGCCAGTGATAGTTCTGAAGACCTCTCTCCTGTTACTGAGTTTGATTATAGCAGTATTGACCTGGATGAAGCTAGGAAAGTGGATACTTTCTTCACCGATGGATGTGGTTGTAAACTTGGTCCCAAGAAGTCAGCTTGCTCTAGTGTCTTATCAAGGGACTTGGCAACAACAGTAAGAAATAATTGCCTTCAGCTAGAGAGTAGTGAACTGGATCTTGTCATTTTTTCTCAGCTTCAAGCATTACGTACCCATCCAGAACAGCCAGTGACATGTCAATCATCAAGCTCATCTTATCGGTACACAACCTTTTATTTCCATTCCTTAAGAATATGCCTGAAATCCTTTCTATTCATTCATGCTGTAAGTCATAAGCGATTTGAATCACTTCAGAAGCATATTGACTCTGTTGGACTAGTTCCTCGTGTTCATGGCAATGTAAAACGTCTTCCATCCAATACACGCCCACGAGAAGATATGTATCGAGCTCTTGGCTTCATTGATAACTTCTCCGAAATTCATGGATTACCTCTGCCAGGAAGGATGCCTAATCATCGGGATTCTGATTTGGTTATTCTTCCTTCTGACATGTCTAAATCATATGTTTACAAAAAGTATTCCGAAAATTGTGAACAATCAAATGAGTTCCGTTTCAAGCGTAGGAAGTTTGAAGATATTTGGCATGATTTACGTCCAAATGTAGTAACTAATAAGCCTGCTACAGACTTGTGTCTGACTTGTCAGTTAAATACGGACAGAATTTCAAAGTCTTTTGCGCTTTCTGAAGAAGACCGTGAACAGCTACACGTGTTGGCTGCTAAACATCTTTCTCATGCTCGTTCTGAACGTCACAGTTATCGATTGCAGTGTAAGACTGCCACTGATCAGTGGAAAGAACATACAGAGAAAACTCCAAGACTACCTTATGAGGGTGAAATGCATTACAGTTTTGACTACGCCCAGCAGATACATTATCCGTTTAATGATCAACAGCCTGGTCCAGCCTACTTTCTAACTGCAAGAAAGTGCCAGCTCTTTGGAGTGTTTAGTGAAGCTCAATCGAAGCAGGTTAATTATCTGATCGACGAAGCAGATGTAACTGGCAAAGGAGCAAACACAACCATTAGTTACGTTCACCACTTTTTGGAAAATTACGGTGTTGGAAGTAGCAAAATCAAGCTACACTGTGATAATTGTGTAGGCCAAAATAAAAATAATGCCTTCATTTTTTACTTTTTGTGGAGAGTGATTACTGGAAGAGAGAAATCTATAACACTTTCTTTTATGGTAGCTGGACACACCAAGTTTAGTTGTGACCGCTATTTTGGCTTGATAAAAAAGAAATATAGACTGTCAAAAATTGATACCATGGAAGGAATCATTCGTGTTGTCAGAGAATCTTCTGATGGTTACAACATCCCTAAGCCTACTCGAAACACCACTACTCATGAACTTGAGGTGCATGTTTATGATTGGGTTGAGTTTTTTCGTTCACGGGATTTTCAGACTATTCCGAACATTCTCCGCTATCATGTCTTTCATTTAGATGCGTCTAATTTAAAGGTAGTCTATCTGAGAGAATATTCCACAGAACCTGAGGAAACAGTAACAATTTTGAAGAATGATCCTGTATTTGACAAGACACTATTACCATCAGAAATAACACCACAAGGATTAAGCTTAGAAAGGCAATGGTACCTGTATGAGAAAATACGAGTACTGTGTCACTCTAATCTGAGCCGTGATATTACATGTCCAATGCCGTCGCAGTCAAAGCCATTGCAATCGAAGCTGTCACGAGCTAAATCCAAAGAAAGCAGTTGTGACTCCAATACTGCAACAGCAACAAGTTCAACAGCATCTGCCGAGATTCCACTGGGTTCAAAGAGACCTCGTTTATGTAGCATATGCAGTAATCCAGGACACAATAAAAAGACCTGCCCAAGTAAATAGCCACCGCAGAAGTAAATTTTATTCATCATAATGTGTTTTCATTCATAAATTCTATATACCATGATCCCTACATTAATTTCACTGGGTTATATTATGTGTGCAGTGAAAGTCATGTAAGCACGATATTTAACCGATTAACCCCGATTGACGCGTACACGCGTCTAAATTGGAAAAATCGATAACCGCGGAAGACGCGTCAAAGCGTCAAAAATGCGTCTCCGCGTCCACTTCGCCCTAGAGCTTTGTGGAGTCAAGGAAGCCACCAATCACAATTGCAGACTATTCTATATTGTTGTAAGTATCTTTTAGGCTTATAAAATACATAGACTTCCATAAGAAAATGTTGAGTAAATTTTGTCACAACAATAAGACTTCCTTCTTATAAAGTATAAATTGAAAATATATTTCATAATAATAATAAAGGTACACAGAATAATTTTTTACAAACCAATATTACTTTAGCTATAACTGCTCATTATATGACAAGTAGAAAGCTATCTTGGCAAGTGGAACACTGGCACTTCAGCATCCTAGTGATGAAGACAATATTCTTGACCTGGCACAGCATGGCAGTGACAAGGATGGCAGTGACCAGGATGGCAGTAACTCTGGTGGTAGTGATGAGGAGTTTGATGACAGGAAGAATGACTTCAGTGCTGATGGATGTAGTGACTGTAGTAGTTACTAGATGGTCAAGGACTCTGCCGAGAGAACAGAATTGATGATTCTGAAAGGTAGCGATTCTACAGAAATTTCAACCACATTCTTTATAGCAAAAAGTAAAAATAAATATTGTTATATAACAGGTGAGACTGCAGGGAGCCCTCTGACATATACTTCTATTATGTTATGACCAGTTGCACTTGATAGTAAGATCACAAGCTATTCTGTCAACAATGCAGCCTACCAGCACATCAAAAGTAAAGATACCTTGGAGTACCAAACTAAATACACTCAAATATTCTATCATTCATTTGTGATGTACTCTTTTTCATACACTAAAGCCAATAAAAAAGCTTCTCTGTTCACAAAATTTATAACAGATGCTCAGTTCAAAATAATACACACCCTAAACAAATATCAACAAATTCTTCCTGATTGTAAGACAAATGTGTACAAAAACACTTTCTCTTACCTCTATGATCCAGTAGCAAACTGCTTCAGCCATGAAACCATACTTCCAACCTTACTAGAGTGCTTACTAAGAGCCGCGGTGTGATGCCATAAAAGTTTTTGCCAAACGGTGCGAGTACTTTGTTATTTTTAAGTCGGGAACTGCTCCTTAGCGTCGAATTTATGCTTTCCCAATAGCCTAGAGCGTACTCTATCGTTCGATAATACTGTCCCCGAGGCAATCTTCAACCTTTCATCTTCTTTCTCTCGTTTAGTGTCACCCTCCCACCAGGCAATCAATCCTCTGTGTCTCGCGTGCGCCCGCGACCGCATTACGTAAGGCGCAATTAAAATTTTTATTCGCGTGTAATCGGTTAAGTGTAACTAAAACAGCTGTATCTCGAAAGTAAAGTAAAAGTGGTCAATAATTTTTTGCAGAAAGAATGTTTAATGTATAAGACATAGACAGGAAACAAAAAATTAAAAAGTCAAAAAATGTCAAAGTCCCCCCTTTTCCCATGCCATGTCACAAATAATAAATTAATAAGAAAAATATATGCGACAGTGCCTAGGAAAAGGGACCTTTTACGTAAAATCAAAAATGTACACCGACAAAAAAAATTTTTTTTGGTTTTCTTTTAATTGGCCCACAGGTATCTCCTACCCTTTAGCTACACTGACATCAAATTTGAGTGGCTGAAACCGTTGTTAAAGGTCCGAGCGCCCTGTTTAAACACAGTCACCTTTTACTCTCTATTTTGACCTTCCGTGCGTGCACGGAAATCCAACCCGCGAGTAATTGAAAATCGTGGGCGAATTCAATTTGTTGCCTAGCAACAGATTACCCCTACCTCGATCGCGGGTAAATATTCTTATAAGTTTTTGTTAGCATTGCAGCAACAGAATAGAAATAGTAAATGTGAATAATCAAGCTGTATAGGTTGATGTTGCTATTTATCTTGTAGCTGGAGTCTGCAGACCTGGAGACTCCTGGGACTATTTTTGTGAAGACAATAGAAGAATCAGCAAGTCTCTGACTGGACAAAGGTTTCAGTGATGATGAGGACTTCTGTCACACTACAACAAGAGAAGGCAACACATTTTGAAAGTCCATCATTTTTGTTCATTGATTTAAAGAGATTCCTATTGTTCATTTGTTCCAAAACAGGCAACAAGCTGGCTGCAAGACAAATATAATCCTAAACTTAGCTAGCCAGTGAACTAACAAACCAAGCTAGTTGATCATTTCTAAAAGAGTGACTGTATCAATGACTTAATGTAACTATCAAACTGTTGGAAACAGAAAAAAAAAAAAAAAAAGAAGCACAAAACGGCCTGCAAAATTATGTCTATACGCATCCAGTGCTATTTAAAGACATACCTGTCTAGTACTCTTACACAATGTAGGGTCTAAACTGAGTAAGGCCTCCCCCATCAATGAAGTAAGTGGCCCCAACGATAACTTACTGCCGTTCAGCTGACCGCCACCATTTTCCAAGCATAAGTAACAGTCTTACGTAACCCGTAACACGGACTTCCGGTTAGATTACGGAATTCAATGTTAACTCCGCGAGAAATTGAATAAGAAGTTTTAATTGCAGTTTTCTCGAAATAACTGTGCTCAAGATGGTCTGATTGCCGCTCGTATATTTAGTGAACCAAGGAGCGCCTGCCTATAAACTTGATATCAAAATACTCCATAAGAAGTGCTCTACACAGTGGTATGAATAACTCATTTTTCATTTTTTTACGGAAAAGGTCCCTTTTCCTAGGCACTGTCACATATATATAAAATTGGGAAGAACTTATCGCTGGGTTAAATAAAGAAGCAACTTCAGTCAAGCAATCTCAGAATGGGCTATATACAGTAGACTCTCCATCAACGAACAACCGCAGTGACCTAAATCTTTTAATCAGTACTGTATGAAGCCGTGAACACCAACAATAGCACTCCACAATCCAAGTGCCTGACACGGCCTCAAAAAACCACACACAAAAAACAAAAAACAAACAAAAAAACAACAACAAAAAACAACAACAAAAAACAACAACAACAAAAACCAACAAAAAACAACAAAAAAAACAACAACAACAACAACAAAAAACTCGTGAACCCATAACACCACAATAGAGGACACTTTCAAATAAAGGACTGTAGAACACAGTCCGAAAGTGTCATATATTCAGATTATATACTGTATACACTCAAAACACACTTGGAAGACCATGAACTTCAGCGATACAGTATTGATACATAGGTACATACGCTACAGCCTCAGGCTAAGTCCCAGGTAGCCACACCTAACCTACCTTCTTCCTGTTGTGCAAACAGACATAAGCCATGACTATAACTCCACCCACCACAAGGAACACGACGAGGATGTGAAACGGGCCATAGCTACGCTTGGGTGATTCAAAGCCACCTGCAAACAAGAAGAATGAATGAATGAATGAATGAATGAGTGAATGAAGTACACCACCCACTATTAGGGGTTCATGCGTACGAGTAACACACAACTCTTGCTTACCATCTGAGTTCACATCGAAGAAGATATCACTGCCAATCTTGAGATCTTTGAGGGCTGTGTTCCCACCATCTTTGAGGGTTGTGTTCCCACCATCTTTGAGGGTTGTGTTCCCACCATCTTTTGTGGCAGCGTTTCCACTATCTGCACCTCGTCCCTCGTCTCTACCATTAACATTTCCTGCTCCCTGACCACCCAAATCTTGATTTTGCCGATTATGGTCCAAATCATCAATATCACCTTTACTCAACTCCAACCAATCTGAATCTTTTATTTCACTTCCTTTAGTCTGTGGCACCTTCTCTTTATCACTTAAATTTTCAGTACCATTGAGTGGTGCGTTCGGATTCTGCCCGTAATCTTTTTTAACTGGCAACCCCTTACCTGATTGCTGCTCAGTTTTACCTTCCAGTGACAAAATACTTGGCAGGGGGGTACCGCCTGGCAATGGCGATCTGTCCTCAGTAGGAGGCGACTCCTTTTTTGGCACACTCTTGGTGGGAATCTTATCCCGTGCAGCAAACACGATTTTCCTGTACATGTGAATGTACTGTACCACTCTGTCAAGGTTTGTGAAGCTTCTCACTACTTTAATAACTGCAGGCGTCTTAAACCAGACGACCAAAGGAAACAGAGTGTTCGGGTTTTCCAGTATAGGGGTCCATTCCTCCTCCATCAAATTGCTCAACCTGTCCGGGTTAAGTTTAACAATCCAGAACATCCGCAAGACAGCGCTGGAATCTTCCATTCCTAAGAGCTTTTTTTTTATATCTTCAGACAGAACTCGTACACCATTTAGGACAAATTTTAGCAAACCAGGCTGTGAGGAAATCAGAATATTCAGATCACTCCGGGGAAGAGAGAGTATGGGCGTGGCAAGCTGACTGATGACGTCAGACTGATCGACAATAGTGGATGGAGAAGGCTGAGAATCTGAAAATGAACAAAACAAAAAAGAGAATATATCATGCATAGCTATACACATAGACAATTACACACACGCACACACAAATGCAAAATGCAAACTATCTAGCTGCTGCTAGGCGGTCATGCGCACTTGGCAGTGCCAGGATGCCTATGCACTAAGCAGGCACTGTGAGCCGTGCAAGCAAAGTTCCTGGAGCCAGGCTAAGAACTCACAGGAGAACTGGCCTTTCCTCGCAGCAAGTGGTGTGGGCACCCTAAGTCCCACCTGGACCATTGCTGTTTCATGAGAAAAGACCTTGAATTTGCACCCCAGCAAACACCAGGTCCCCAATCACAGCTGGGTGGACTGGTGGGAGGCAGATGGAAAATTGCCACTTAGAATGGGGCTTGAACTCAGGATCTCAGGACCTGAGTCACTATACCACACAGCCACCTCACCGATACAGCTACCTCACACACACACACACGCACAAAAAAAAAGATAGAAGAAAAATTATCGTTCCACACGGAGTACAAGTCAGAAAATAGTATCTTCCAAAAGAAAAGAAAGTCAATTTGGCTCCCCGAGCCTTGCTATCAACAGATATAAAAACCATCAATCACTAGAGTAAGAGTAGTCAATTGAAATATGGTCCAAAGATTTTTTCACAATAATATAATTTCAATAGAGCAATTCAACATAATTAAATAGAAATTTCAGGATTTTATTATTGTTATTTTAAAGAAATTGATGCAAATTAGGGGGGCAAATGTCTCCAGGAGGGTCATAATAATTTTCAAAGGGGGAGAGGGGGAGGTACACTCCCCTCACTAATATATCCCTGCAGTTCAGACGGAGTTAGTGGACAAATTACGCAGAAACAAAGCAACATACAAGTCAGAGCGCGAACAACTCTACCACAATACAGCTGCCATACTGAGTGAGGTCATACATACCTAAATTAACGGTTAATTGTCAGTCATCTCCAAACCCGAAGCGTAACAGACAGACAGACAGACAGGACGACTGCTACTACCCTCTCGCGCATGCACGCTGAGAATATAACAGGGTTTGATACCGGAATTTTCATTAGGGGGTGGAGGGGGACACCAACATTAGAGGGTGGGGCTATATACGCTGAGACGTGTACGCATGCAGCAATTTACAAATGATTAACCAAGGATCAAAATAAGCCATGAGTTATATTTAGTACATTTACCAGCGAAAAATATGAGCAATTAGAGTTTCTAGATCAGTGCACCCATTAAACACCCACCCACTACCCATGTGTGTGTATATTGGAATAATTATAGGACACAGAAACCAGACCATTCAATCATAATAGTAGAAATATGGTTTTTTGTCCATCCTTTATTTCAAGTAAAGTAACTCAACAGGGGACTTTTTTTTTCTTTCTTTGGGGGAAGGGACAGTTCTGTTTGGGTGTACAGAGATAAGTTTGACCACCCTCCCAGCTCTTTTCATACTGAAGAAACTAGCAGAGTACTGCTGAGTGTAAACCACACTGCAAAGGTGCTAAGTAGTTCTAATTACATTAAGGGCCCAAGCATCAATACCCCGCCCTCACCACTATCATTATTATACATAGTTTTAAATGTATTTTTATAAGTGGAATGTATTGAATGAAGGCCTAAAAATACTGACTTCAAAGATATTATCAATAAAATAAACTCATATACCCCTGCCCCCACCCCTAAATTAGAGTAATGAAAAAAAGAAAAGAAAAAAAGAAAATGAATTTGCCGAATGCCGATGTGACCACGCCCCACTGAGATACGCCATACCGATGTGACCACGCCCCACTAAGATACGCCATGACAGAACAAATGTTAGAATATGAGCCACTAATTAAATGAATTTGCCAACATGTCAATACTACAATTGGAAGCTGAGCCAGGTGGGTAAAGCATCATCAGTACCGATGACAACGACGATGGTGGTGGTGTGTGTACTCATAAATAAAGCTGGGCTGGGTTGGTAAAGAATCTGGCAAAGTATCGTCAGATGACTACGACACCGGTGGTGGTGGGGCATGTATTTAGGATACATGGGTCAAGAAAAGTAAGTGAGAAAGAAAGCGGACTGATGTAACTAAACCAAGTGGTAGAGGACAATAACAATGGATGACACTGCAGTCTCAAGCACTACAGTGTGGTGAAGTACTTGCAAGTAACAACAACAACAACCATAATATTTTTTTAAACCACCAAATGTACATAATTATATTTAAAACAAGACGAAACAACGAGAGAACTTCCTCTCAGGAGTCAAGATCCAACTTTCTGTGGTGATTTTTATAAAGAAAATATAAATGGCAAGAAAAATTAGTGGCGGGCGGGACATACCCTATTAATTAATTAAGTGGGACGAAGTCAAAGCTGGAAACATGAACCAGTAAGAATCGTGAGTTGAAGACCGCAGAAGCTCTGCACATAAGGATGACACTAGAAAACAAATAGAGACATAAGCTCAGAGCTTCCTGGATGCTGGCTGTGCTTAGTGCACGCAAGTCCTCTCGCAGGACCGTCGGCTTGTTCACCAGTTAGTTGTCTTAACTGATACATTACTTTCATAAATCACCACAGAGAGTTAGAAACAATGAAAACATGCAAAAAAAATTGGATGCTAATAGAGAAAACTGAAAGAAAAAAAATACAACACCAAATAATTATACATGCTTTTTGTGACCCATGTACATAATTGACAAAGATGAACAGAAGGGAAAAGCCAGCTATCTTAGACACCCACACACTACACACACTGTTTTTCAAAATGGGTATTGGACAAGTTAAGCCAAGCTGTACTGAAGTCAGCTGCTACTTGACCTCATTCACTCACCAGCCAGCCACGTGGGGTAGTGCTAAAATGCAGCTGGTAATGGTTATTATTAGGACCTTATGTAAGACCGAATACAGGGTGGCCGGACAAGTGCTATTTTTGGCTGGAATGTGTCCGATGTCCTGCAGCTATTTTGAGCACTGTATATATATATATATACAAACATATATATATATATACAAACATTCTGATAGACACACATAACTAGCCCTCCAATTCACTTACTGTTTCCAGCTGAATATGGTGTTTCTTTTTTCACTGTGGTACCAGCATGACCGCTAGAAGGAGGAACAGGCTTTCCCAGCTGCAGTATGGCGACTACGTTGGCGAGGGAATAGAACGCTCTGCATAAAATAGACTTGTATTCACCTCCACACTTTTCTTGACAGTCTACCTCTTTCATTTCAGTTAATGTCTTGAAAACTTCTGCCACACTAGGCAAATAACCCAGAGACTCATAGTGACCCTCATTCGCGGCTCCCTTGAGTTCCATTTTGTCACAAATGTCTCCTTCTTCGATTTCAGCGGTACGTAAAGCATTCTGGTCACAGATGGAAGATCGTAATTTCAATGGGCTCCGTGTTACAATGGAGGCCAACTCTACAAAGACCGGGCACAAGTCAGTAACACCATCTTCTGTCGCCTTCTTCCTCTCGCTTTCACCCGTAGCACCAGCTGCAAAGATTTTCTTCAGCTTGCTACTGATTTCATCAGCACACTTGAAAAATGTTGTACTAGAGAACACCCAAGACAAAGTTTCCTTATAATGGTTTCCTTTATCATTCACCACTCTAGGATCACATGATAGAGGAGTAGAACTCCCTACTGGTTTGGTTTTAGGAATCTTTTGAGTTCCAGCTCCAAGGATTCCTTTAGTTCTGGAGGACTCCCTCCATCTTCTCCAGGTTTCACTTGCTGTCCCGTTTCTCTGGAGCTCCCACTATCCAGTGCTCCATCGGCAGGGGCGGATCCAGGGGGGGGGCCCAGGGGGCCCTGGCCCCCCCCCCTCCCTTACACACACACCACACACACCGACATGTGATACACACAAGGCACACACATGTAATACAGCCAGCATTTAATACATCTTTCTGTGGTTAGTGTACTTCGTTTACACCATGACCACTTACTTGTGCTGGCATTCTACTAACATTGCCTTATGATAGCAAGATTGCCAGTTTGTAATGTGAAAATGTCAAAGAGAGTTCAGTCTAAAGATCCAATTCAGAGCTCGACCTGTGGCAGCACAAATGGAAAGCTGACTCTGAATTAGCTGTAAGCCTTTGTACTCCAGAGAAAAGCCTGGTACATGCAGATTGTGATTTCTTTCCCAATATTCACACTCTTTTATGTATAATGGGCACATTGCCAGTTACAAGCTGTGAATGTGAACGTTCCATCAGCATGCTCAAATTGATCAAGACTTCACTGAGGAGTAGTATGGGACAAGACCGTCTTAATGGATTGGCAATGCTATATTACCACCGTGACATTGAAATTACTTCAGAGGAAGTGGTGGATGAATTCTCATCCAAGACGGATGGTATTATGACTATATAACTTGCTTCAATAAATTCTTGACTAATTCTTTATTGTTGTCAGTGAGTGTAATTTTTTTCGTGTATGTAACAAATTGAAATATTCAGAAAGAAACCAAAAATAATTAATTAGTGGGTGTGATAAAATGGGTGTGGTCAAGTTTCCACTTAACTTTCGGCCCCCCCCCCTCTATAATGCTGCATCCGCCCCTGATCGGGGCCCACAGACACTAAGGAGAGAGCTGAGTGATTTTGGACACTTACGCCCGTCGAAATGGACAGAATCGAGCAAACAAGCAACAAAGAAAATAAACCCATTTCTACAACTGCTGCGAGAAGCGCACAGTTTACTTGTGTTAGGCCAAACCTTCCTGTTTCTCATCATCAAAAAAAAAAATTTCAATGCGCGCGTGCGCTACAAAAACATAAACAATTAGATCACGTGCCCAAAACGTGCCGATTTCATTAGCACTATTTAGCGGCTTGCAAGATCGTGCAAGGCTGTGATGAGCTCCTTTAATGGACTATGTTTGAAGCTGGCAGCCAACATACTTTCAATAAACTCCTTGAACTTGCTCTGGCCAAGACTTCTTGTATTGCAGATATAAGTGAGTGCAAATGCTACCTCAGTCAGGATGGCAAAATAAACAAGGTTCAAGTACCTCTGGAATTTAATGTGCCTCAATGTTGTGAGCTAAATGGGAAGTGGGTACTTTATATTCTTTCTATTAGTGATGATGGGGCCTCTAGCTCTATCAGTACTCCTAGAAGTGCTGTTCAACTTTTGATGGCTAGTTCACGTAAATTACACCTTCCAAAGGAAATGAGTTCTAATGCTGTTAGAGGTGATATTCGGCTCTATAATGATATTATCCATTTTATGTCTAATAATTCACTGGGTTTTCATGCTGGAGTTGAACAAACATCTGGAAAGCTGATTGTATCAGCATTACAAAAGGTTTTATTCTATATTGAACCCCATTTAACCACTCTTAATGGAAGAAAGGCAAATTTTATACCCACTTACTTTCAGCCTTTGCTGAATACAGTGTACAATAATCCCATTGCTCATCATCATGCTGTAAAACCTTTGGAAAAGAGCAAGTTGGATAACCTTTCACAACTCCTTTTTGATTGCCTATCTTTGCCTTGTCTTAGTCCTTCCAAATGGAAGCCCTTCAAGTTAGCTCTGGAGGAATTATCCTTTAACTTAGTTGGATATATTGACTATTTAAAATCTAAAAATGATAGAATGAGTGAAGTACACCAGAGTATGACTCCAATTCGTTCACCACAAGATGGCACTTCTAGCAACATCAGAATGATTTGTGGGAATAAGGCCCGTAAGCCAGAATTAATTGCCAGGTATAGCAAGTTGGAGTCTGTGTTGAATGAAAAGGAAGAGTATTCAGACCCTGTGTATGTTAATGACTATGCACCATCAAAACCTCACTTTCGCTATTTGTACTTCAAGGAGCTAGCTTTGCCTTACAATTGTGAGCTATTTTCTTATTCACATGGTAATAATTTGGGCTCTTCTTGGTTTATTTGGAGAATCCCTTGTAAGCAAAACACTCAGAGAGCTAAGTCCATAATTGACGACATTGAAAAGAGTATTCAAGTCTACCACACTCGCGAAATGAGGAAAAGGTTCATTGATCGTTATTCTTTATTGAGTAGAGTCAACAAAGCTGGACTAATGGATATGTATCAGCACCTGACTGGTGATGTGTCTTCTACATCAATTTCACAAGGTGTTCAAGATCGACTTCAATTGGTGCTGGATTCCCAAGATCCTGATGTCTGTTTTGATTTGAGGCATCACAATTCTGGACGTCCAGAAATGTTTGAAGACTTTTGGAAAGCTGTTGAAGGCATAATCAATGAGAATGCCTTGAAAGCTGTCGATAGTAGGCGACATGGCGTTGTATGTCACATGGCTCTAGCACTTTCGGTCAGAGATCTTCGTAACAAAGTTTTGGCGAAGCATCCTACTATCATTGCACCCAGTATCGAATGGCTTCGTTATCAATTTTGTCCTCAAAATGAGTTCAATAAGAGTTCGCTACGATACACAGGACGTCTCAAAATCAAATTTATGGTACAGTCTCGCCAACTCAACTTTGAACACCCTGATAATCATTATGCAGGTGCCCTTTTTAAATATTTGAGGGAATTTTCCATCAAGTATCGTGAATATGCTCATCTCATCTGCCTTGATGACAAGCATGCCATCAAGTGTGGTGAACCAGGGTATCCTGTTGCGGCAGTTGACCGAGGTAAGCAAGTTCTAGTTGCACTTGACAGATCATTTTCAGTGTCAGATCATGACTTTACCAAAGCCAAATTGACTCCTTCTGTAAGCTTAGTATGTGACATACCATGTTCCATTGAAGAATCTTTCTATCGTGGCAGGGTATTCACTTGCTTGAAAGATAGTGTATTTCAGCATTCAAGTCCTCTACGTCATGGAGCTGAGCTGTATAAATTGTTACAAAATATTGAATACAAGCCTATTCTTTGCCTTTATTCAGACGGTGGCCCAGACCATAGAGTGACATATTTATCTGTGCAAGTTTCACTGATATGCTTGTTTCAGGTAGCTACTTGACCTAGATTTCTTGATTGCAGCACGAACAGCACCACATAACAGCTTTAGAAACCCAGTTGAACGAATAATGTCCCTTCTCAACATAGGGTTACAAGCAGTTGGTATCATGCGTGAGAAGCAGTCTGATCAGTTTGAAGCTATACTCAAGTCAGCCAATTCAACTGAAGACATAAGAAAAATCGCCACCAAAGCAGATAACTTCAAAGAAGAATTTATTTCCTCCTTGTTACCACCAATTGAGCTTATTAAAAGTACTTTCAGTGGCTTAGAACTGAAAGGGGTCCCTGTTAAATCACTTGAAGCTGCTTCGGAAGAGGATATTGAAAGGCTTTTTGCAAAAATTATAACAGTGGATAGCTCCGTACAGAAGTCTGACACACAGAAGAGAGATCTTAGCAAACGTAAAAAGCTTCAGGAGTACTTGGATCGCCATTGTGTTTGCAGGCATTACTATTTTTCAATTCGCAAGTGTGGATCAACAGATTGTGCAATATGCTCTGTGCCCAGGCTCCCTCCAGAAGTATTCCAGCAGTTATCTTCATTTCCTGATCCTATGAAAGCTACAGAGAAGAGTGAGGCTTACCTTCCGTTTGAAAGTGTGTATGGACAAACTACTACTGAAAAATTTCGTCCTTCCCAAGGCTAAGCCCTGTACACCAGATAACAAACCATTTCGTTTGTGTGGTGAAACTGTGTGTGATGCATTAGTGTGTGCAGAATGCTTAAAACCAAGGTGTATCTATGGCATCCGAAGACTAACCCCAGCAGAATTCCAGCTTTTAGGTCGTGTAAAGGAAGATGTACTCTATGTATGTGGCAGCACTCTGTTTGATTTCACTTCAGAACTTGCCAAGATTTGTTGCGTGGAATTAAATGTGAACTGCAATTCTGATATGAGCAGCCACTACTATTCCTGCAAGAAGAAATTTCAGGTGTGCTGCTATGTATGTGGGTGCAGGCCCGTCTCTGCCATTAAAAAAAGGGTCAGACCAGGAAGTGGGTGTGGTTTCGTCAAAAGTGGTGTAACAAATTAAAAAGTGGCAGTATGCAAGAGTTAAATATGTAAATATGACAGAAAAAGGCTACAATAATTTAAGTAAATGTTCCAAAAATTTGCATGCGACGTTCATTTTGGCCAATGAAATCATTAGCAATTTCTTTCATTTCCAGTGCATCTGTTAGTTTAGCACCACACAGAAACATGCACACACAAAAAAAATTATAGCTATTTGAAATGTTAAAAATACCTAACAATACACTTGCAAAAGCAGCCTCATCTTTTTTGGCAGCAACATGATTTAATTTCACAGCTTTTAAGCATAGAAAACAATGTACGCAATCTTCAACTTTATTGTAGTGAAGCCAAGTCCACCGATCAAACCAACTAGCTTGAAAACTACGTTCCAAAATTGTCTTCTTCCCAAACTTTCTTTTCGGGAAGTTAAAGGACAACGGCTGATGCGGAGATTCCGGTAAATTATAGATTATAGTCGATGCAAGAAACTCCCGGTGGAAAGACTAGCGACGCTTCACCAACAGAGGAGATACGATTTTTTTTGCCCACCTTTACCCGGTTACTTATTAAATGTACACGCCCACCTTTTTCAAAAAAAGGTTCGACCAAGGTCGGACTGATCGGACCATCTACTACGGCCCTGGGGTGTTTTGGTGATCTTGTACCAATCACCGATGAAAGACGACGACAGTTTCAGTCAATTCATCCCATTTGTACAGAATGTAAGGCAAATGGAAAAGATGAACGTACTCGTGGTCCACGCTTTGTTGGGCAAAAAAGGAAAAACAATTCTAATTAAACATATTTACATTCTAATTAAGCATTCTTTTCAATATTTCAAAATAATTTTTTACTTGTTTTTGTAATTTACATTTAAAAAAAATGGATGAGGGAGGAGATGAGAAACAGGAATATTAATTGGTTTGGCCCTATAGTGTACCGTTTGGTGTAGTAGTGCGTTTTATTTGGAGTCGGAAATAGTTTAAAGGAAAAGGGTCGTTCAAGGTTAGAAAAAAAATGAATTCTTCTCCCGGTGTTCCTTACAGAGTAGCTGAGTTTTATGCCGGAATTGGAGGATTTCATCACGCTTTCTTGCAGTCTGGAACCTCTTCCTCTACACCTGAAGAAGATGGAGTTGTTGCGTCCATAGACGTCAATACCAACACGACTGCAATATATCTTCACAACTTTCCCAGTACTAACCAAATGAGAAGGAACATTTGTGGTATGACTGCTAGTGAACTAGACTCCTTTAGAGCCAACGTTTTCTTCCTCTCCCCTCCTTGTCAACCCTTTACCAGGCAAGGAAGCCAGCGAGATAACCAAGACAGAAGAACCGACAGCTTTTTCCATTTAATGCATATTCTACAAGAGATGCGGTGCCCACCTTACTATGTTCTGATGGAGAACGTGAAAGGTTTTGAGTGTTCGAACACCAGAGATGAGTTTGTTAGAGTTTTACAGTCATTAGGTTACAAGTTTCAAGAATTTCTGCTGAGTCCTAGTCAGTTCGGAATCCCCAATTCAAGATTACGATACTACCTCCTCGCCAAAAGAAAGCCATTGACGTTTGCTCACGAAGAACATAGCGGTGTTGGTCAGCAATCTCCTATTACTGATCCAGAGATCATTATTAAAGCTCTACAATCCAATATGCAGTCATTAGGTAGTCCAAGCTGTAATAAGGATATTGAAGATTCAATTAAGGCTTGCAAACAGCTTTCACATTATCTACAAGATTTGGACGATGAGGTTATTTCCGAATATATTGTCCCAGATAAGATACTCTCCAAGTACGCAATGGCTCTAGATATCGTTAGAACTACTTCCGCTATTTCGTGCTGTTTTACAAAAGGATACGGAAACTACGCTGTAGGAACTGGATCGGTGCTACAGAGTTCACTAACAGAGGAAGATTTTAAGAAATGCTTTGCAGAGTTTGAAGAATCTGATAATGACGTCGAGAAACTACGGAGTCTCAAACTCCGTTATTTCACTCCAAGGGAGGTGGCGAATTTAATGTGTTTTCCAGCAGACTTTAGCTTCCCTCGCCATCTCACAATAAGGCAATGTTACATGACTCTCGGTAACAGTTTGAATGTCACTGTAGTGAGTTATTTAATGCAATATCTATTTTTATAATTAAATTTTGTAAAGTTTAATTCAACTTTTCTATTTCGAGTAGTTATATTTCCAATACCTCAGTTTGTAGTTTACTTATTAAATCACTATCATATGTGGTAAACTCCAAGATCATAACTAAAGTCTCATGGACTTTATTAAGTCCCCAATAAATTGGCTTTGTTATGTAAAGTCAGTTAGCTTTTAGCTATATATTATGCTAAGTCCCCAGTAATTGCTGTTAGTCCCCCAATAAATTAACTTCTTGTTGTATTTTAAGTCCCCAGTACATAAGCTTTCTGCTGTTAAGTCCCCAATTAACAGTTATTTGCTGTTTTGACTTTGGAGTAGATTAAACGGTTACCAGATTGCTGTATAGTACTGTAGCCAGGTGAGTGCCAATAGCAACCTCACTACTGCCCAAACAGAAGCTGTAGCTTACCCCACATGATTACTGCTGTTTCAATAATAATATGGGATTCAGTTTGCTTCTTATAGCTGTATAGATATGTAGCATATCAAATTATACACACACACATAATACACACACACACACAACATACATATGCCCACATACACACACACATGCACAGGTAAATAATCCTAAGTTTAACAGCACGTTATGTCCAGTTATTCACAGTGACAGCGCTCAAACTGTCCAATCAGATTTCTCAATTCAATGTTAATAAACTTCATATATATGCCTCCTAGGAAGTATATTTTTTTAAGTGCGATTTCAATCATTGCCACCTAGGCTAAGCCAGTCTGTTCAGGCACAAGTGAACTGTGTGTGAAAGATAGCTGATGATGTGATAGTAGAGTGATAGTAGAGTGAAAGTAGTTGTAGCAGGAGTTGTGGTTGATAGTTATTGTCTTAGAGCATCGAAGATTGGTGAAAGGTAAAAATTTAACGACTTGTTTCATTGACGCAACGATTTTGAGGTAGCTATAGAGGTGTGGCAGTCAACTTGAGCTTCTATAAGATAGGGAAGTAGTTTGGTTTACCTTTTCAGTATTCATGAGCTCTGCAAGCTTTATTTTGTTCTTATTATTGTTATTATTTATTATTATTTTTAGACTAGTTGAGCACAATTACTTATTTTTGCCATCCGATGTCTATTGAAGACTGGCAACAGTTAGGAACTTAAATATTTTGGGCCTGTTTTGACAAAAATATCTTATTAAGTAACCCACTGCAAGCATAATGCATATGCTATGGATGTGTATATCTAGCTAGCATTCACTATTTAACTTTCCCTTAAAGTTGTTCAACCAGTAAGTCTAGTTCTTTGATGTGCTGTGATGATTAGGCCGGCCATTCACTTCGTGAAGGTAGCTACATCGATATTCTAAACTGGGTCATACAGTTCATGTTTTAACTTATCCTAAATAACCAAAACCTACTTAACGTACCTGACCAAGTTAGGCCTAAACTAAAATGGAACGTTGCACTTTCAGAACTAACTAAACAACTAAAGTAAATTTGTTTGGCATGGATTGTCATTCCGATTTATTCCTTACAGGAGACCATTACCGGTTAATTATGGAAAAATTCGAAATAAAAGAAATAGCTATTAGCTATAGCCAATTAACTAAGATGGATGGATCCAGACATTTTTCTTTTTGCCATTGATATTGGTGGCTGCTGAGAAGTGTGTCATGGTAGTTCATTCATTGGGCATCACAAAGACTAACAAACTCCTTCACTCTGAATTATGAGTCAGTAATATATTCCTTGACCTGTCCGCTTCCCTGGCTTATGTAGTTGCTGATGATTTCATTCAGCTGATTGGGCAATAATAAATTAGTTACACTGGAAGAAAAGTGGAATTTCCTTCTATAGGAAAGGTTAAGTATAGCTATCTCACAGATCACATGTCCTTCACATTTCCAACTTCAGGACAGATGAGCTGGTGGTAACCATTCCGGGTACTGTATAGGGCGTACTTTCCTTCACTATTTCCTGAACATATCCTTGACATAAACTGCACTATTTCCTTTACATGCCATATGGTTTGTACTGCATATATCATATCACATTTCCTTCACATTTCCTGAATTAAAACTGAACTATTCCTGTACATTCTAGGTAGCTGTCTGTGCGAAAATGTGCAGCTTTCCTTTAGATTTCCTGTACTCAAAAACTGCACTTTTTATGCACCTTTCCTACACAAAGCAACCATTCTTCACACACCTTTCCTGCAGCAATCCTGAAGTTAAACTGCACTTTTGTGCAACCTGTTCTACACAAATCCTGTACCTTCAAAATTTATCCATTGTTACCAGAATATGAATAAATAATTATGACCATGTACAAATAAATGAAAAAAATGATGCATCAGACAACAGTTCCTGAACTTTGGCTCCATCTCTGCAATATCTCAAGTTCATCTCTGCAATATCTCAAGTTCATCTCTGCAATATCTCAAGTTCATCTCTGCAACCTCTTTAGTTCATTCCTGCATTAACAAAGAAACAAGGTAATGAACTCAACGGTAATACTTCAAACACTAGTATTGGTGATCAATGACTTGTACAAATTACAATCCTACATCCACAGATCCAATAACACTTAAAGAATCACCTAGATATCACTAATTAGCGTTTTCATACTTACTCAATAAAATTGAACAACACCGCGCTCTCTACTTGCTGTCGCAGCCTGTAAATCAGTCTAGTAAGATCACACAGGGCAGAAATTAGCTCAATCTTCACTGTGCCCACCACCGCGTGTACGGCACGCATATTGTGTTGATACCCTTTACCACCACCTCTTCTAACACTCCTGATTACTGAAGTAAAAGGTCGATAGTGCTAGGTTTCAAACTCGAAATTGGTAAAGGGTTTAATTTTAAAACACCAGATCAGAAATGGTAAAGGGTTGCTAATACCACAGAAGTTCTCTACAGCAAGAGTGATAATACGCCTGTGTATCTCCTCTTCTGGTCTGCTCTTACTGGCGTTCATGGATTTTTATCCCGGTGAGTGAAAACACAACTGGTACGCTTATAGTGTACTCTGTTGCTGTCCGCACTAGACTAAAGCGGTGTAAAACTGAACAACCGTATTGGTCAATTCAAAGACTGGTATTTCTTCAGTAGTGCCTCAAGTAGCATAGGGCAAGTATGTTAGTACCCTTCTCTCATTTTTGTTTTGCTAGCAAGCCCATTAGCCACTGAATCAAATTTCTGTGGTCTTCATTGTTGCACCATAACTGTATTGTACTTGCTAGTGAGGAATTTTTAATGAAAACTATAAGCCATTTTTCTTTTGAAATTAATATATACAATAATATATTCAACAGTTGATGTCTCTTTAACTAAGCTTTACTGTATGAGAAATAGTGTTGACAGTAATTGGTGCCCTGTTGTCATTCTGGTTGGTCTATCAATTTACCTAAATTGTGCCACTCTGTCTCGTCATGTCGCGGGGGGGGGGTGGGGAGAGAGAGAAGAGATTTGACTTCAGAGTGGAGTTCATCACTGGAACGGAGTTTGGGACAGGTGAACACTAGTGAAGGGAATTTAACATATGTGGAGTGTCCATAGAACAGAGCCTCCCACCTTACTGATTCATCCATATTTTTATGGAAATTGCTGATTCAACACTGATGGCCCCCTGAAACTTTGAAAATGTTAGACCTTGAAATTTTACCCTTGATAATATACCCTGATGAAGGTATAAATTTTGAACAACTACTTATGCACTACTGAAGTAGCCTGGCTGGCTACAAAATATCTAATGTATGAATGTGTTATGGAATGTAATAATGCAGAGCACAAACTCCAATCTAAGGATCTTGAGTTTAATTGAACAATTTAAGCTAATTTTACTTGTGACTCTCTGTATGTAGGGTTGTGAAGTAGGAGGTGAAACCCAACTCCACAGGGTCAACGCATGTCCAAAAGTATCATTAAAAGAAGACTCGGTGTTCCTCCGTGAAGCGTGTGCTAATAGCTACTCTTGGACTTCAATATAAGAGGTGAGGAACTCCTGAATAACTTTTAACCTACACTAATAAGAAAAGAGTAAATTATATATATACATACTCTAGTGACTAACTCATACATATTTTTCATTTAATGCACAGTTAAACAACCTGAAATATATAGGGGCTCTAGTCACTTTACGAGCAATTCGTTGAAATCCTGTATATCGATAAACAAATAACACACACACATACTCAAAAATTAATGCACCCATTTGTTTTTAATAGTACATGTCTATACAGGCTTCTGATAAGAAGTGAAATTTTAGCAGACATGATGTCCTCTCAATATTAAATTTGAGAGGAGAAATGCTATTTTGGTCAGCCGGACGTGTATTTGTGTTATGTAGAAAGTAGTACCCTATTTATTTACTCGGCCCTCTCTCTTTATGTTGTACAATCTGCCGAAGATACTGTTGAAAGAAAGTGAGCAGGGGGTGATGATAGTGAGACACATACTAGCATTAATTCAAAAATGTAGTGCTAATACATTACATACGTATTTAATAGCAACAAGATTTGTACTTACGAACCTTGGCCAGTGAGCTAAAATTCACTCCTGATGAGATATTTCTGATCTGTAGAATTCTGATTCAACCGCCAAAGTTTCTCCATATCTCACTCGCTAAATTGTGTGCGTGTGTATGTGTATATAGTAATTTATATATAATATATTTGTAATAGCAAAGGTGCACTCACTGTGGACTTATTCAGAGTGCTTATGAAAACACTTATTACACTAGTTTGTATCTATATACACACATACACAGGTCTGCACTGTTAAAACATTACATACATACGTACGCTCAATCCTATTTTATCCAAATACCTCTATTACAGGCACGCCTCTTTACAGGGCAGGGCACAAGTTAGCCACTCAATTAGTCAATTCTTGCCTCACAATTTCGCTAATTTGACCACCATTACCCAATTGTGTCAGCACAAGCCAGTTATTTCTGGTTCCATAAAATTGTAGAGAAGCCTACTAAGGGTTGCAAGTGAAAGAGAACTGTACTTAATGCTTGGAAAAATTCCTTTGTAGCTGGCATTTCTGAGATACAGACACCCTCGGGTCCCATGGTGCCTGATTAAGAGGGGATTGAGTGTACATGCATACATACATACTTACATACATACATGCATACATACATGCATACATACAAGCATACATACATGCATACATACATGCATAGATGCATGCATACATACATGTATACATACTTACATACACAGAGCTGGGCAATATTGGATAATCACAGGCGATATGATACCTGCATTATCGCGATAGAGCGATATATGATATTTCATAAATAATATTTAACAAAGTAAATTTTATCCAGACAAAGTTAGTCCGTGGGGCAAGACTATGTTGGCTTTCTTTAGACAGAATTTTATCTCGCAACCACTGCTAGCTACTTTTAAAACTTTGCTAGTACATTACGGACATGTTTGCAAACCGCGAAATGGCTGTTCCTTTAATCTGTCGTGCGCATGAAGTTCATGCATTAGTTTAACGACCCCAACAATTTTCTGAAAAAAGGCAATATCAGTTTTTTATCGCGGTGCAACGATAATACCGGTATATCGCCCAGCTCTATACATACATACATACATACATACATATCATACACACGTATATACATACACACACATACATACATGTATACACACTCGTACACTATCGTGGTTCCTATGTTATCATGTAGGTGAGCGTTTATAAGGGTATACATGTAATAAAATCAAAGCTCAAGTTTTAGTTTGATGATTTCATAATACTGTAGCTTGAGTGGTTAAACTTATATGAATTTTATGACTGTAAGTTGTCTGACATTCAAATAGTGATTGTAGGTGACACATATTCAGGGTTTGTAGCTGTTCTTGTGCAAGAATAATATCTGATAATGTTCATGTGTACATATGTGCCAAAGTGCTTCTTGATTGAAAATGACCACTCAGGATAGTATCTAGCTGTACTCTGACTTTACGCTGTATATCCTGTGCAGTAAAATTTAGCTGTATCAATGGCTAACAGTACTCTCTTTCTTACTCTTTATATAGCCCACCTTTTCCATGAGGCTTTTCCCCCTTCTTCCATACTGTTAATGTGCTCTTGACTTATTTTCCTACTTATGTAACATAATGAAGTACATGCACTGATCCTCTGCTTTTTTGTTGCCTATGCACACACGTAACATTACACTTTGTGTTATGTTTCGTGATTGATGTTGTGGCAACGATGGGAAATTTGGCTAGCTTAACACTATCAAGTTATATTTTCTAAATTTTGATGACCATTACCAAATCTGGGATAACAACATGGACCCCTCGAGAAGTTGTGTGGCTGTGCTAGTCTTATGAGTCGCAGTTAGTCTTAGTGAAGTGAGGAGATTGACTTAAAGGGGAAGAGGTAGGAGTTGTAGACAGAGCCAGTAAGAATCGTGAGTTAAAGATCAAGGAAGCTCCACAGATACAGATGACACCTGAGTTCAGTAGCCTCGACCCATGGGTAGGAGTAGAATGGAGTAGAGCAGCGCAGGTGTCTCAGCTCTGGCCACTTTCCTCCCTCCAAAGTCACTGCCACTAGGGAAATCCCATACACTCTCAAGTCTTGTTGTAACATATTGAACGCGTGGGAAATCTGAACTGAGAGGGGAGTGGCTGACAATGATATAGTCTGTTCACAATCCATTCACGCATGCGTGAGGTAAAGGGTTTATATGCAATGAATTAGGCAAGATGTACACAACTGGGAATATATAGATCGATGTATGGAGGATAGGATTAGAAAGAAAGAAATAAGAGGGTGAATTATATAGCAGTGAGGTAAAGTGTATGCATCACAATATTGATATGGTATAGAGTGAAGAGTCCATAACAACCTGACAACAACAGGTTAAACAGAGACATGGGTTTAGAGCTTCCAGGATGCTGGTTGTGCTGCCTGCAAATCACCGTTCAGTATTATATTAAACAGTAAGCATACCCTCCAGTAATCTTGCTGCTAACATTGTGTTTAATATATCACCATGGAGAGTTCAACTTCAGTTGACCCCTGAAGAGGACTTCGGTAAGAAGTCGAAACGTTGGGTTAAGTTTTAATTAACATGTGCTGTTAGAATGAGAAAAGTTCCTATTATTAGTATATATACATATATATATATATATATTATCTATATATACGTATTTTGGTTTATTTTTCTTTAAACAGCCTGTATATAAATTAGAGCAAGTACACAAAATGAATTCAAAAATTTAGGATTTTTGCATTATTACTGCATATTATAATAAAGCACCAAAGGTGCGAACCCTCAGTGCTACTGTGAGGCTGCGCTCCGGGCTGCTTGATTGTGTAGGAACAGGAACCAGGCTGCCTTGGTACTTTGGTACTTGCTGCCACTAGTTCCAGTTATCACAACTCCCAGATAGAATGATTAGATAGCTACCCTCCTGAAGCGTCAAGTGATTTAAGTTTTAATGTAAATACGCAAGTACGATGACATAAAATACAGAAACGGATAGAAAAGACTTGACCTATGACCTTGAATGGACTGGCCTTAAATAGTACAGGCCAGGACACGCCTACAAAATGAAGTTTCTAGAACAAAACTCTAATAAACGCTACACCACACACACTTGGACAAGAATGTCCTTGGAGCTACCACTAATTAGTTCCCCCCCCACACACACACACCCACAAACTCTCTAACTACTTGCTAATGAGTTCTATTATATTAACAAGTTCTTTCAGGCTCTTCAGCCTGCTCCTGCTTGCTTCTCTGTTAGGTATCTGCTTCTGTGGCTCCGCCCTCTGGGTGGAGTCACTCGCTGAATTTTCTGGCCCCACAGCTACCAAGCTATTTCAAATAATCTCAGACCAAAAGAACGAGCAATATTTATTAGTTATTTTAATCAGGCAACAATATAGCTCGAGCAATGATAATGGTACATAGAAACACTGTCTTCATAAGAGAAGATGCTAAACTAGCCAGAAACACTCACCGGTGTACATATTCAACGTGAAATTTAACTTCTTTGAACTTGGTAATTTTATTTGCTCATGTGATTGTGACGTGATGCTATAGGGGGCGTAACCCACAAAAGCTGGTACCTACGCGGTGGTGAAAGCTTCGCATTTTCTCAACAATTAGCCCGAAATAAAAAACAACAACAGCACAATGAATGGTCCTAAATCTTCGTTCTGAGTAAGTTCATACCTAAATCAACAGTTAATTGTTAGTAATCTCCAATATCAGAGCGTGACAGACGGGACGACTACTATAATTCTCTTGCACATACAAGCTGAGGCTTAATAAGCACTTTTGAGCTCATGATACATGTGTCCCACATCTCCTTCAATGCTATCACAAATCATGGCGTTCATCTTGTATGAGTTTATCTCTATCACAAGAATTTAACCTCGGGACTTACTTGATTATTAAATAACTTCCGTCGTCCCCCCCCCCCCAACCACACCCCTAATAGCTCGCTTGAACAGCTAGTACAATATTTTAAGGAGTATGAATGAACAACATTCAGTAAGGAGTTACTACTATATCTCATGGAACTTTCATTATTAGCCCTCACCATGTGTGTGCAAAAGGATTACAATACTTGTGTTCTGTCCGTTTGTCTGTTATGCTCAATTACTACACTTAATTGTTAATTTAGGTATGAGCTAATTCAAAACAATTAAGACCTTTTATGGTGCCATTTTGAAATTTCAGGCTGAGAAACACGAAGCTGTCAGCTCTGCATCAGTACTAGCTTTTGTGGGTTTTGCCCCCTATCATTACGTCATAATTACTTGAGCAAATAATTTCTTGTTGTCCATCATGGTTTGGCTTTGTACTGTAAAGTTAACGAGTGCTGGAATTGGAGTTGCGAGGTCAAAATACAAAATGACATACGTACGTCCACACATATTTTCAAACAAATAAATATCCCCGATTTTCAATTGTGTTACCCCTGATAGTGTCTCACTCTCTTCGCTCGCTCGCCAATTATATATATATATATATATATATATATGTTGTTAACCTTCAGTGTTACATTTTGTAACTCTAGGTTAACATTGAAAATGGATACTGGTAAATGTCTCTGGCCTTTTAGCTTCTTCGCTTATGAAGACAGCTTTTACATATACTGTTTTCATTGCTCAAGCTATATTGATACCTAATTAGAATAGCCATTCATTTGGTCCTGAGATGATTTTGTAAATAGCTTGCTAGTGTATAGTGGCGCTTGTGGGCCTCCCTCAGTGAAGCTCATGAGTTCCTCCTTCAGGCTCACACAATGGTGACAGCAATTAAGCTGCTGCCACCAGAATCAGTATGCCTTCCCCTCGACAGCCCCCCCTCGAAAGGTGGACTCAGGATTATACTAGTTTAATCTAACGAGATCAGATGGCACAAATGGCAGCTGAGAACTGACTGATTGCACACACAAAACACGAAGTCTTATATGCACAGCCCGGACAACACAACAATGAACAACAAGATGTAGACACACACAGGTGACATGACTTAAAAAATTAACTAAGTCCCATAACCGAAAATACATGTAACTGAATCCAAAACAAGCACAAACATATAATGTTCAATTCATAGTTCCTGGAATGTGGGAGGCCCCACCAATTTAGTTGGGATGTCGTCCCACAGCGCTGAAGGTTCGCACTTATGGTGCTTCGTTATGCCAGTGAACTAAAGCACACACTTTATTGCACAATCTAATTGTAAGCCATATATCATCTCTTATATATACTTCGTTTGATCTGGTTTTATAAATGCATTTACAGGGAGTTTTAACTTCACACACATACTTACTTAATTGTAGAGTTGGTAATTATTGCGGAAGCTTATTAGTAATAAGGTTTAATGAGCTAACTCTAATGGAGTTCAGTATGGAGTAGATATCTCACAGAATATCATTAAGATATGTGTGACTGTGAACTACAACAATTATGTGATAGGTGTTTTCTCTAATTAAAGCACTTTATTACACAATCTACACCATAATTGAGTGAACTCATATATATTGTAATTGTTTAATCTCATATATAAACACATTAGAATACAGAGAGGTTGGTTGTTTCCAACCATAGTGGGCTGAGTATCCTTATAGCTGCCTAGTAGATGACTTTTGCTGTTCATGATGGTTATACTGGTTACCATGACCATAAAGAGATGGATGTGTTTGTTGGTTTAACTTCTGTCCTCCCCCTCCAATCCCCAATACTCAGGGGTTCATTTTGGAATTAATCTAGGGAGGGGGGGGGGGCAAGACTGAGCTTTCATTATCTTAGGGGTCATAACTTTTGTACATAATTAAGATAGTAGAGGACTTGTGATTTAATCATTTACAATCTTCATCATTCACATTTTAACTTTGCTTTTTTGCTTACGAAAGTTTAAAATATTTCAAGGGGGGACGAAACGCCTTCAAGGGAGGGGAAGAGGGCGAGCACCACCCTGGCCCCCCTAAATGAACCCCTGAATACCCACATGCTAAATATATGTCCACATTTTATGAAAGTGGGTATAGTAATTACTGAGTATAAGAATTTCTGAATCTCACGAGCATTCAATATTCTCCCATACTGAACGCTGCATGATGAATGCTGCAATGTGCCCACGTGTAGTTCTTGAAGCACAACCAATTTAAACCATTTTTACTTTGATGCACAAGTCTTCCCCCCACTTTTCCCTCAACTCCCCATCCCCCCTCCCCCCCCACTCCAGAAAGAGAAAATAAGATATATGATTTATGAGACGATTTGATATGATTTTTTTTGTTTATCCGTTTGTAATTTACAGCATGTGTACACATCTAAATCTGTGTAGCCCCACCCTCAAACACTGACACCCCTCCTTCCCCTTGCCCAATTCCTGTTCCTACGTCCAACACTGAATACATGGAGAAGAACGGCTATAGTTGGGGAGGGAAGGGGGGGAAGAACTCTGTTTGAGAGGGAAATTTTTCAGTTTCCCCCTCCATTTTTCTGTATCAAACTCTGCTACATGAGAGTATTCATACTGATCAACATTTAATCAATCACAGCATGATGTTACAACTCACTGTAATCTAATTACTATAATTATTAACTTTCAAAAATTCTGAGGAAGGGAGGTTCCATCTTGGGGAGGCGGAGGTTAGGTTTCTATCTACTCTACAGTGTGTATGAAACCCAGACAACTATAAACACATGATTATCAGTCTTTTTTGTTTATGTGTTTGTTTGTTTGTTGTTTTTATTTTGTTATTTTAGATTTAGAGGAGGTCAAGTGAAGTTTCTCTAGGAGAAGATGGCATGATAATGTTGTTCATTATGAAGTCTACGGAAAATTCCTAGACACTGCACTTCTAACTTTGATGACAGATAGCAGAATGTCTGATCATAATGCTGGAGAAAAATATTTGTTGTTTTGTGTGAATTATTAATTTACACATTCATCATGTTTTTTATTATTTTGTATCCTGAAAAAAGAATATTGCACCTTTGTTACATTGTACACTCACCTACTCCTTTAATTCCTGAATTATTTCATGGCGTATTCATCATTCCATAATTATAGTTTATGTATTCATCTTTCTTAAAATTTGAGACATTGTTAAATGCTAGATATTGAAATGAGAATTTCTGCTAAAGGTCAATAAGAAAGCAGCATCAAAAGTATTGTACTTTTGTCATAAGCTTTATGTACAGTATCCTTATGGTGGTGTGTCGAGGTCTGGTGCCAAAAGCCAAAAGTAATGACCTTTGTTTCATGGAACAGTGGTAGACTTCAGAATAGGATAAAATTTCCCCTGATGTCTTCAAAGAAAAAAACATGCTAAGAAAGCCAGTCAAGTGAAGAAGTGTGCAGAGTATAGATCTAAACTATAACTAGTTATAGAAATGTTGGGCACAGTTAGTCCCTCTACCCTGAAATATTCATTACAGAATTTGAAAGGAAAATACTTTTAGCCACCAGAGAAAAGCAACTTAAATTGTTGTGTTGCTGTTACAGTTACAGCAAGGAATAATGTAGAAGCAGTCATAGAGTGGGATTTTTTTTTTTTATTTGCCTGACTTGGGAAGCTCAGGCTGTCGTTATTTGTACTACTAATACATATATCTAATTGTACACTTAAGACTTATGATAAATCCAAGTAGCGATCACGTACACATGTGTCATACTTCAAATACACTATCTATAGCTATAGCCACATCAAATAAAGCCTACAATTGAATAATAACCCAAAAAATATCTTCTCTGTTGAGTAACTGGAAAACTATCAATTGACCTTAGTGCAACGTTAGAGTCTGTTATACAGTTTTCACATACAATGTTACAATGGTAGGAATAAAAGTCTGGATGTCGTATCAGTAACTTATAGATACCATTATTAAATCACTGCATTGTTTGTATTATCTAGTCTAGTTACACGTCTCAGAATATCTATGTAGCTGTAAAGTTCTAGATTCACTGGTAAGCTAAACCATTCTGACGGAAAACTGACTGGAAAACTTAGTTCACTTTAGTGCAACGTTTAGTGTCTGTTATACAGTTTTCACATACAATGTTACCATGGTAGGGATAAAGTCTGGATGTCGTATCAGTAACTTGTACATACCATTATTATAAATCACTGCGTTGTTTGTATTATCTACTATCTAGTCCAGTTACAAGATTATGAATTTGTCAAGTCTCAGAGTAGCTATGTAGCTATATGGTTCTAGATCCACTGGTATAGCTAAACCATTCTGATGAAAATAGTTTTGTTCATCATGCCATTGAAGTATACAGATTGTGTATATTATCAGCAGTAACAGCAATATATTTTATTGCATATTATAGTTTAATAGAAGAAATTCATTTTGCAAAATAATGAAGTAGCTATTCCTACTGGAGGTCAGATAGCTATTTGGGGGTGATGTATGCCGCTTTACTCGTCAGAAGATACCTGCAGGCCCGACACCCCTCAATTTAGTGACGGATTAATCCTTTTTTATAGCTGTCCTTATACGCTTAAAAACCTGCCCATTCGCGCGGTGATGGATTTGTTATCGTTTTTACTTCTCTTGTAACTATAGCAACGGAAAGGTACCGCCCAGCATTAGGCAAAACAACGGTCGTCATTTGTTCAGATACATTAATTGCACACGCAGCGCATGTGGAAAGAAATTTGGTGGGAGAAGAGGCTTGACGAGCTGCTACAGTGGTCTGTCATATTGATTAGGTAGGCTCAGGCGTAAGATACTGCGTGAATTAATGCGGCGGTGGTGTAGGGGTGGGATTAATGTGAAATAACTATAATATACTCTACTTTGAATGAGTTGTGCAAGTGTTAGTCGTGTAGGTTTAAACTATTTTAGTTTAAGTTGTTGTACATTAAGGCAGTCAATACTCCAGAGTAACCTTACAAGTAATCTGTGGAATATACAATTGAAGCCTATTGTCGAATACTCTGCTAGCCATTAGTATTTGTAGTAGTCACACGACTGATCAGCAGTTTGGAAGATGATTAGTAAAGGGGCACGTTTTCTTGGGGTCGGGGGTTAAAAAGTGTTCATGTGAGAAGTTGCCTTGTTAGACTATGCCCCACAATTTTGGTGGCCTGAAGCCCCACTCCCCACCCTCTTCCTACGCCACTGCTGATATCAATCACGGTGGCTTTGCCCCTATAGCCTCCTCTACACACTGCCCAGATTGTGTCACATAATATTTTTAGCTACTACGGGTTATTATGACCATGTGAATAAAACACTCAGGTTTACTGGACTGACTGGCAAGTTGAAGGTCTTGCCCTAGTTGACTTCAGACAAGCTGGCTCATAACCAACCTGCGAGGCAAGACTTACTGGCAAGTGTTTGTTCTTGACGAAGTCCTCAATATAGATGGAATCAAGCAAGTCTCAAGTTGTGGTGTACATGTCTCATTTGAGTTGAGTGTTCATCATTTTGGTTGAGGTGATTGTTCAAACTATTTTATGATGATGCCCAGGACATACCTGATTTAGGTGATGTTTGTGA
>WLWD01000702.1_pt1 | contig 152877 bp, 83 predicted proteins | sample 6712731 | NCBI WGS metagenome assembly WLWD01 (sample SAMN12718690, study PRJNA576275) | sponge metagenome | isolation source: marine sponge | host: Mycale hentscheli | place: New Zealand: South Island, Marlborough, Capsize Point | collected 2014-11-01
TGCCATAATGGACTCCTTATTTTTTATTATTTGAGCTACCTGAGTCCTGCCACATTCAAACCTTTCTGCTAAAGCACGATGACTAAGCCCATGATCCTTCTCAATTGCCTTGATAACCTCAACTTTCTTCTTTAGTGGTAGATAATTCCTCTTCTGCTTCACAACCGGCAATGAAGCCATGCTAATGCTACAACGCGGGGACCTCAGGTAAAGCCCACCACAAAGGAGGTGTGTCCGTCATAACTATGGCTAGCCAGGTCGTTACTGCTACTGAACTTCAAGTACTGGAAATAGACTCTTACATTAGGGGCTACCACGCATATACTGATGTATGGGTACCTATGGTAGGGGAATCACTATTGGTAAAGCCAGAGCCTGCAAATGCCAAAGATAAGAAAGCAGTGGCTATTTTGAAGGAGACTACTATTGTAGGTCATGTACCACAAAACCTGGCTCCACGGCTTTTCCAGTTTTTGAGAAGAGACGTCAACAAAGCATTTGCCGTGATACGAGGGGACAAAGTGAACAGAGGCGCTGGTTACGGTCTGGAAGTGCCGTGCATCTACCGCCTATACGGCCCTCCAGCCTATATCAATAAAATGAGGGAGCTGGTAAATGATCTGATTGCTGCTGGACATTTGTAATTCTGACTTGCTCTATATTCGAGTTTAAAATGACTAAATTGTTGTGCAAGCTATGCATGGGTGTGGCTAACTGGCCGTTGTGGGAGATAATTTTGTATTGCAATTTCACTGTGGGGTCCGGTAATATGACCGTTGTTCGGAGTTGGGAGTCAACCGTTTCTCAGAGTTTAAAATCTATTACAGACATGCGGATGGAGCTCCGTTCCCAGTCTTAAGTTGGTCACGCATGCCACCAATGCATTTAATTAAAATCATATTTTTTGAAAGTATCTTTCTTGAAGTATAGTAATAAGCAAAATGTATTTGTACATAAAGATCACTCTAACATTTCACATGGGAAGTTGCTAGACAACTAATATTCACAATTACAGTCATATTTTGCCAATACTTTGAATTCAGTCAGTTAAGTAGTGCATTATTTTGAGATACATGGTACTGAATAAGTATCATAGGCATGATTCACTTTCACTGTACCAAAATGTGAATATAAGGTGGTTTAAGGAATAGCTTATTGCGTAATTATAAGCTAATTATAAGGGTTCTTATATGCAAGTTGTTATAAGCCTATTTCAGTTTAGTATAAGCTATTTGTGTTATACTCATAGCTTATAACACCATAATAATGATTGTTATAAGGTGACTTAAACATCATGTTGCATAAAGCTAATACTAATAGTATACCTCAACAAATGCTATATATCTATAGCTAAAATGTCATACAAAAGTTACTTCAGAATTGGCATAAACCTACTGGTTACTCCATTCAAGAGCAAAATATTTGTGCACTAACACATACTTAAATATAAGTTTTTCTAATACATGCAATTGCAGAATTAAGTGAGAATATTCTTTGGCATTTAGTTATATTCCCCAAGAGTATTTATTTCAACTGAGATGATTGAGGACAATAGGACCCATGTGCATTTTAATTTATCCCGCTGGGTTGGGAGAGAATTTTTCAGAAAACCCTTTACCCATACTATAATAAGTACAGTGACGACACCTTACCTTAACTAATGCAGGACAAAAACAACAACAACTTTACCATCTATAATAATTTTTAAGTGACATCTCCAAGTGTATACAAACAACATACTGTGAATGTCTAGCTATAATAGAATGACCACAATGACTGGACATAATAATACTGTTGCTGTAAACTCTTCAGTAGAGCCAGCAAAGTTGCTTCTCCATTCTTGATTTAACATAATATGACACATAAAAATACATAGGGCATAAAATCTAGAATATAAGCACACTATAAATAATTTGCACTGGGAAAGATCGTAACATGTTGGCAAATAATATTACAGGAAACCAGAAGATTTTAATTCACTAGTTACATATTAAATCTAATAACAATGCAAATTACTCTTAATAATTAACTTCATGTTCCAGTCTCTAGCTTTAGCTAACTCCATATTTAAATTCTTCAATCCACCCTGTCATTAATTTAACATATCAGTTTCTATTTCTACGTCCCAGTCTCCAACTCCACGTCCCAGTGTCTAACTCCACGTCCCAGTCTCTCACTCCACGTCCCAGTCTCTAACTCCACGTCCCAGTCTCTAACTCCACGTCCCAGTCTCTAACTCCACCATGTCCCAGTCTCTAACTCCACCATGTCCCAGTCTCTAACTCCATGTCCCAGTCTCTAACTCCACATCCCAGTTTCTAACTCCACGTCCCAGTTTCTAACTCCATGTCCCAGTCTCTAACTCCACGTCCCAGTCTCTAACTCCACGTCCCAGTCTCTAACTCCACATCCCAGTCTCTAACTCCACCATGTCCCAGTCTCTAACTCCACCATGTCCCAGTCTCTAACTCCACGTCCCAGTCTCTAACTCCACCATGTCCCAGTCTCTAACTCCACGTCCCAGTCTCTAACTCCACGTCCCAGTCTCTAACTCCACGTCCCAGTCTCTAACTCCACGTCCCAGTCTCTAACTCCACCATGTCCCAGTCTCTAACTCCACGTCCCAGTCTCTAACTCCACCATGTCCCAGTCTCTAACTCCACGTCCCAATCTCTAACTCCACGTCCCAGTCTCTAACTCCACATCCCAGTCTCTAACTCCATGTCCCAGTCTCTAACTCCACCACGTCCCAGTCTCTAACTCCACGTCCCAGTCTCTAACTCCATGTCCCAGTCTCTAACTCCACCATGTCCCAGTCTCTAACTCCACGTCCCAGTCTCTAACTCCACCATGTCGCAGTCTCTAACTCCACGTCCCAGTCTCTAACTCCACGTCCTAGTCTCTAACTCCACGTCCCAGTTTCTAACTCCATGTCCCAGTCTCTAACTCCACCATGTCCCAGTCTCTTACTCCACCATGTCCCAGTCTCTAACTCCACGTCCCAGTCTCTAACTCCACGTCCCAGTCTCTAACTCCACCATGTCCCAGTCTCTATATCCACCATGTCCCAGTCTCTAACTCCATGTCCCAGTCTCTAACTCCACATCCCAGTCTCTAACTCCACCATGTCCCAGTCTCTAACTCCACCATGTCCCAGTCTCTAACTCCACGTCCCAGTCTCTACCTCCACGTCCCAGTCTCTACCTCCACATCCCAGTCTCTACACATCCCAGTCTCTAACTCCACATGTCCCAGTCTCTAACTCCCACGTCCCAGTCTCTAACTCCACGTCCCAGTCTCTAACTCCACATCCCAGTCTCTAATTCCATGTCCCAGTCTCTAACTCCACGTCCCAGTCTCTAACTCCACGTCCCAGTCTCTAACTCCACGTCCCTCTAACTCCACGTCCCAGTCTCTAACTCCACGTCCCAGTCTCTAGCTCCACGTCCCAGTCTCTAACTCCACGTCCCAGTCTCTAACTCTACAGTCTCTAACTGTCCCAGTCTCTAACTCCACGTCCCAGTCTCTAACTCCATGTCCCAGTCTCTAACTCCATGTCCAGTGTCTCAATTTTACCAACTTGTATTTTAAGTTTTTTCACCACCCGAAGTAACGTACCAAGTCTTATTTCATCATGGCATCTTGGCATAAGGAAGTGGCTACTCCATAACTATAACTTCAGTGAAATATCCCAGGACATAAAACCTAGCAATAATATGATAATAATAATACTTACTTTCATTTTTAAAATCTTAACACATCAATTATTTGCAAATGTCATCCCATATATTAACTCCTAGGGTCATTTTATCTTCAATGAGGGAATGGAAAAAAAAAATGGTTGCATAGTATACATGAAAGCACCGAAATAGTTCAACATTTTCCAACATCAACAATGAAACAGTAGAGGTATGACCATGTGCCAGTTGTACACTATAAGCATTACACAAAAAAATTACACAAATCAAGAAAAAAGTAGTGAAAATGTATTTTGTGGTTCCACTCCCCCCCCCCCAAACTCGTGGAATTAAGAATTCTAAGCATTCATTGTTAGTATGAGCAGCCCTAGTTGCAAAGTTGAGGTACTTCTGATCTTTACCTCTATTACAAGCTTCTATTAATCATAGTTGTAGGATGGTTGAACTGAGCTACATGAATATGGATTTATTGGCTCAACTATTACACGCACACATGCATGCACACTCACACACCCTTACTCACACACAAACTCACATACAAACTCACATACACATAAATACACCCCCCCTCCCCCCGCATACATACACACTCACATAAATACACATACCCACATACACACTGCAAATTGAATAAAGCACCAAAGGTGCGAACCCTTAGCACTACTATACACTAGCTAGTACATCATTTCTCAGACCAAAAGCATACTGTAAATACTTGGCTTCCTAACCAGAATTTAGCTCCAAGAACAAAAACAGTAAATATAAATGCCGTCTTTATAAGAGAAAAAGTTAGCTAAACATGTAAAACACACTTATCGGTATATAGTTGCAACGCAAAACTCTAATTCCAGCACTAGGTTATCTTTACAGCATAAAAAAACAACAAAAAAACAACTACCGCAAACTGGAAAACAGACTATTTGAACACGTGATTCAATATGGAGCATTACCCACAAAGCTAGCACCAAAACGTGGAGCTGTTGATGCACACATTGAACGGTGATGAGATTACATAAGTGTATACAGTTATCCTTCCCATTCTATAAATCTGTCTAGCTATGTATATATTCAGTTAGCTGCCATTGCCATGAACACTTGAGAATGATCTGGTTTCCTGTTAGTTTTGTATAGGTCAGTTTACATCTCCACTAGAACTTTAGGCGAGTTCATAATTTACACTCAGCGTGCATGTACAAGAGGGTTTTTTTAGTAGTTGTCCTTGTGGGCATATCCCCACATGATGGAGAAAGAGAGAAGTAGAGATAGAAGATAAATAAAGAAATAAATAAAGAGTTACAGGAATAGAAGATCATCATTATTAACATCATTAACATTATTCATATTTATCTTCACACATGCGTACTGAGTTGAACTCGTGCTTTTACTTATTTGGTTATATCATTTCATTGGTCAGTTGTTGTAGTCATTTCATTGGTTGTTGTCGTTATTTTGGGAGGAGTCAGCTCTCCGTATATATACTCGTACTCCGAGCTGACTACTCCAGAGTCTAATTACATTAACTAAAGTCTAAGTACTGAGGTGACTGTACCAATTCGTTGGATAGGCAACCGGCTGCGGCTAGATCGTTGTCTATGTTAGCTCTCTGGTGGCAGCGAGTTACTGCGCTGTTGTCAGGTGCGAGGAGGTAAAGCATTCCTTGGATTGCCGCGCCCCCCACAGTCCTATCTTTTTGTCTGTCTGTCTATTCGTTACGCTCTGATTGGGAGATTACTGACAATTAATCGTTGATTTAGGTATGAACTTACTTCAAATAACAATTTAAGACCTTTTATTGTGCTTCTCTTGTTTTTTAAGAAAATTGGATGCTGTCATGTACCATTATCTATAAAAATCAACAAAGACAATACTGTGAATTCACTTAATGGTGATACTTTTACTGTATGCATTGCTTTATTCAATATGTCTGTTATACCTTGCAGATATAGTCTTGGAAAGTGGTGGTGGAGGTTACTGAAATTACCAGTGGGAGTAAGCACTGAGTAACTGAGCCGGTCAAGCAAATGGACCGACTGAAGTCATGATAACACCACACACATAATTCATAACTTTCTTTGAAACATGAATTATGCGTGTTGTAATATCATAATTTAGTTGTCTAGCAACAAACCACAAAGTTGTTATTGTGACCAAAACAAAACTAATATCATAACAATGTGACCTGTATGGCTCCAGTGCAATATTAGCAATTGCTTTACTGTACTTATAGACAGTCATCTCATCCAGCAATGCTGTTGCCCACTGGTGACATCAGGGAAGGTGTGACTGCTAACTCCGCAAAAGAACAAAAATAAAAAAATGTAGCAAACAATTCCAGTCTTATCTGCAAACGCTCACTCTTCCCCCTAGCAATTCTCTTACTCATACTCCGTATTTCTCATTCATTCATTGCTTTGTCTACCTTTTTTTTTTTTTTTTTGCTTTGAACATAATCAGTAGCATCATCTGAATATTGTGACCTTACAGAAGTAAAGACATCATCCTTTGAATGAATAGAAGAAGTTCAAAAGTAATTCAGAGAGCAAAGGAAAACATGTTGAAATGAAATATTCTGGCACATTAATGGGACTATACAGGGTTTGATACAGATATTTTTGCTGGGAAAGGAGGGGAAGGGGTGTTAAGAGAGTGGAGCTAAGTGGTTTGAGATATGTGGACACATCCAGTAATTTACAAATGAATTAAATTACCCACTACCCATACGAAATTCTATTGCACAGCAAAAATAGAGCATTCACTTGTAACTGTAGAAAATGTTTTGACATTCATTCTGCATAGGAAGCTGTATTTGTGGGTGAGGAAGAGGGGGGTGGAAATTTTTCTTTGAGGAGAAACAACTCCATTTAGGTAAGGGAGGGAGGGGAGGAGAAGTTCCTCCCCTCTGAATCAAACACTGCCACAGCTCAGTACAACAGTTTGATGACTCTTCACATGTACATGTTTCTTTTAACTTTCTTATTGGTCTGTTATTTTCCTTATTTTTCCTTCATAATGCTACTGCCTTCATTCCTTATAAATATTCTCCCCCCTCTTCCCCTCTCTTTGGACCGCTTTGCACAGCTTCTCCTTGCTCTGTTATAATGCCCATGTTTCAGAAAACAAGGTCAAAAAAATCTTTATACCTAACAGAAGGACTTCTCACAATGTGTACATAGAAACCAGAATCTAGTATCTTTTTTACAAAACTTTAGCTTTCCATATAGCTATCTCACCACAACTAATATGCTACACCTCAGTTTAGGCTACAAAAAACAACAACAACAAAAACACGATATGGATGTAGCGCTCCATTTGGATCCCCAATCTTACTAATAGACAAGACACATGACTCCGACATACAAACTTACCAGACAACACATAGACCTCAGCTCAAATTCACCAAAGTTTTGACGACTAACGACACGTACATCTCCACTCCAGCTGATTCGAGGGACAATCCATCAAGTAAACGCATTCTAATGAAGGCCCACTTAGTTTTTATTGTTTGTGTGTTTGAACTCGCGGGGAGGCACTTGCTGGACCGTGGTAAATATTGGTTCTGCGGTTTGCTAATGATCTCAATCTTACAGTTTCTTTTCTTATCACAGCCACACCCATTTGTCGCATATTAGTAGTACAGTTATGATTACTAGCAAACCTGTACCTAATAAGTGACAGGAATTCCTTAACTACCTTCTGTTAGGTTGCAAGATTATTTCAGTTATGGCTTCAACACCTTCCATTGTCTCACTGACCACAAATTTGGTCACATTTCATTTTAATCTCTGGAACATTTCACAATTATTATTTTTTATATTTATATTTATATTTAGTCATTATAGGTCAATTGACTAGTCCAGACTGGACTTTAATACTCAAATCTAATAACAATTATTGAAATGACATCTTGGATAGTTTGCTGCATGCATACTATAAGACACTTTGGTCACATTGGCAGGCAATGATGTAGTAGCCAGTTGATCATATTGCCAAAAAGTGGGAATAAATGTTTTATATGGAATCAGGGATGCCGTGACAAACTCCATCAGATCATCAACTTGTTTTAGCACCTTCTCAAGTTTTCAATCAACTACCAACTACTTAACACTAATTGTTGTAATTTACGATCCACAAAGCAATTAGCTCCTGCATGGTTAATCATAACTGTTTAGCAGTTATAGCTCCACACTAAGCAATCTCAGATGCTACTGGAGGGGGGGGGGGTCAGTACCTAGAAATAACATTGTGAAGATATCTAGGGTGGTATATATTTATATAGTACTTATTACATGCATCAGAGTGTGATATGGTGAAATATTTCAGAGCAGGCTAATTTATTTTCACAGCCAAAGTCCAGAGTGAAAATAAAGCCTGAGAGTGAAATACCTAGCCATATCACTCTGAGGAGTGTAATAAGTGGTTTATTCCACACTAGATAACTTCACTGGAGTAGTTTGTTTTTGTTTTTGTATTTTTCTGTAACTCCTGGTGTAAAGTTGGCAAAACTCACTAGGGCTCCCCACAACCCCAGCTGATATTATAGCAGCTACTTTAACCTGGCTGGGTAGGCTCCACTAGAGTGAAGGTAGCTGTAAAAACCCAGAAAACTTGCACACCAGGCCCGCCAGTTGCTATAACTACTCTGGTAATTAGCTTGGCAATACAGCCATGAGATAACACTTTGTGATATCATGAGATATCTTGAGATATCTCATGGGTCACACCTAAAAATATCATTGTGAAGATATCTAGCGTGGAATAAATATATATATATATATATAATTAAATGCTAATTTATGCTAAATAAATGCCCAAATTATTTGCATATTGCATTACATTTTTTTAATATTCCTAAATATAATTGGACCCCTCCTCATCATTGGCACTGGATCTGCCCCTTATTAGTAATTTTTTACAGTATAGGATATTTGCTGTGCTATTCAATATAAAACATGTCATTGCACATACAGTATTAATTGAAGAATATATTTACAATAATAATATAATTATTTAAAAAAAGGAACACATATACAAATATTATCTTCTCCATAATCAAAAGTAAATTTGTAATTTCTTCTTATTGCACACCTTCCTGCAATTCTGGAGACAGGAATGAAAGTAGCTGGTGATGGAGATTCTAGAAGGTTGCAACTTACTATCACCGAAGTATGAAAATGGTCTCTTCTAGGATGTTGCATGTGCCATTTCACTGAAGCTATACAGTGCACCATGGTCTCACTACTTTCATCAAGTTTAACTACATGAGTGAGTATTGAAGAAATTATGCCTGTACGCATAGGAGCAGTCCCATTTACATCAATGTCACTTCCAGTTTGATTAGGCCAGTGAGCTACAATAGCTGCAGAACGTTGTGAGCGTGATTGTTCAGAAACAAAATGTTCTCCATTAATTGTAATATCTCTGCTTTCTTCACAAAAGTAAGACATTTTCTTACCATCCTGGCCTGGATAGAGTCGGTCATACATCATCTTTATGTTTTGGAGTTCATCATGTTTGAAACACTTTCTGCGTTTTGGTAGGGACAATGTGTACCAATCTTTTAGTGTAGCATCAATAGACTGGATTGGACAGGTAGTCTAAACAAATTGCTGCAAGATTCTAGAAGGGTCCGACAATGACTGGCTACATGAGTCAAAATTTTCAGTAGATATAGAACTTAAAAGGTTATGTTCCATCAAATAAGAACAGAAGCGTTTATCTCCATTATTGGAATCTAAATTTTCTCTTGCTATAGCTTGCATGTCAAGGAATTTTAATAGCATTTGTTTTTCAGGGTTTCGCCATGACATTTTCATGCTCTCAAGTATGCCGTTATATCTTTCAAAAGAGAATGTCCAGAATGATGCAATTGGTCCATAGTCTATTAAGTTGGATTTTAGATGACATGCCATATGCATGTTAGGAGTTCAATATTCTTTACCGCATACTTCTTCAAATTTCTTGCAATAATTGAGTATGCATGTATGGGCTTGTGCAATATCACTGGAGCTGATCTTGAGCTTACACAAGATTCGACATGCATCAACGAAAAAACACCAGTATTGGTAATGCTCATCAGGAATAATTTTGTACAGTGCATGAACTGAATAAGGAAGTGTCCAGTGCTTCCATTCATCAGCAGTAAATGATGAAAATGAAGAAGAAATTTTTCTAGGTATACGCCCAATACCTGCTGGAGGAATAATAGAATCAACACGTTCTTGAAGCATATCAAACTGAGCAGACTTTAATATTTGAAGCTGTCTCCAAGTGTCCACTGTATGTTTGGCTATTCCTAAAAAAAGATTATGCATTGGATCTACCACATGATGTCGCACTACATCATAATACGGCAATCGAAATAATTCTGAATATCTGGCTCCATAAGAAGCTTCAATTGTATATTGGGCAGTACTATTGTTGGCTTGCATAGCATCTTTAGCTATTTGTTTGTGTCAAATAGGGTTTCTAGCAATCCAAGTGTCAACATTATATCCTATTGTTGGCTTGCATAGCATCTTTAGCTATTTGTTTGTGTCAAATAGGGTTTCTAGCAATCCAAGTGTCAACATTAGCTATATCCAGAATAATCAGTCTTTGAATCAAAACGTGCCTTGGGAAATTCTTGCAAACATTTTGAATAGCCAAACCTTGCATGATAGCTAAGAAATCCATATACCTTTCTAGTTGCTGGCATATCGCACATAATACAAGTTAAAATTGCTCTGATGCTAGTCTATTTAAAAACTGAATTAGTGTTTGCTATATTTACTCCATGATATAACTTAATTAAATTTTCTACTAATTGTCTTAAATAGAAGTTAAATATATTGCACCAACTGAATAAGGTGTCTCTTTATAGGGATTGAACCAGTCAATGTTCAAGCATAAACAAAGATTTCCAGCATACACCAAATATGGTTGACCATCAAGATGACTAAATTCCTTCCATACTTTTCCATCATATAAGTCAGTCACTACTACCGATAGTACCAGAAGTGTCCAAGTTTTCAGAAGAAGTACAGGAATATCGTATAGGTGTCTATAGAATGCTGTTATTCCAAAACTTTGTTGACATGTGGCACAGGTTTTTCTTTTCTCCCTACGAGCACCCCGAAGAACATCCTCCATCATTAGCTACACGCCAGTTTTTTTTTGTTAACTCGGGACAATTCGCATAGCAAAGCTTCGCTTCCAGCTAGCGCGCATGTGTAGACTATCAATCGGGCCGCCAGACTGTACTTTAGGGCGCGCCAGAAGAGTTTGCGGAGGTAAAATTTGCGTACTTGAAGAAGCTGCGTCCTTAGTCTGTTGCTCTAGCACACATTTTTTACCAAGGCCAATACACATCTTGGGGTTGCAATTAGGAGAACGCTAAATTTTTCTGGTGCCTCCTCATCAACTTTTTACAGCTCAAAATTTCTGCTTTTTTTGGTTATGTTTTTTTTCTTTTCTTTTTTAGTGGGTTCAGCGTAAATAGTGAATGATTCAGATTAAGCCTTGTTAATTTTCATACTTCAGACCAATAATAGTTTCATTCAAGTTCTCAGTTTAATTTCTATGAGTAACAAGCAAAATAATAACTTATTTTCACAGGCGAATGCCTAAATTTTAACAGCTTATGTTTGCATGCTGTTAAACAGTAAAATTGAAGTGGTCAAACTGAAATCACTGTTTAAAGCCCCTAAGAAAAGAAAAGCAAGTCTATCAGTTGCTCTCAGTTTCCTAAGCATGATTCATTGACAAAGTAAATAAAAGTTCCAGCATCTAGAGCTACCCATAGGGTTGACTACCAGTTATTGAGGCACAAATGTCATTATGGAATATTTGGCCAATAATGATTACCAACAGTACTTCATGTATTAAGACAGTTTTCCATATAACATAATTGCCCAAAGAAAAACAACGTACTGTATACAATACATACATATAAATATATTGATGTCAAAGTCTCCATTAAATTGCACCTGTGAAAAGTCTCGCTCATTTTGCTAGCTTAACAAAAACAAAACAATTTCATTCTTATTATTATGATTATTGCACCATTATACAATTTTAATAATAATAATAATAATAATAATAATAAAAAAAAAAAAATAATAATAATAATTATAATAGTAATTCTTATTGTTATTATTGCTATATTATATTTGGTTTTCATAGGAACTCAGTGGATGATGCAGTTGAGCCCACAGGGGCAGCAGGAATACTTCATAGACCTGATGAAAGTGATCTCGATACCTCATATGGTGAACAAATGAGTCTAGAACGTTTTCATTTATACATGAAGACTACATTAGATACAAAATTCACAGAAATTTTTGGCAAGTTTGATGGAATTACTAAGAAAATTGAGTCTATTGAAGTTCGACAAAAAGCTTTGGAAGAAGAGCTTAAAAATTCACCAGTGTCAAGTATTATATCTAGCCCATCCATTTCAACGCCTGGTAGACAAAGAAGAACTCCATTAGCTTTACAGGTAGGTGGTATTAGCTAGTTTGTGTTGAGGTCTATTCCATTGTTTGTGTATTATAGAGTCGTATACGAGAGATTCATAATTCTTTTGATGATGATTTCCAGTTTAACTTAGAAGAACCGTACGTTTACAGATTATTTATGAAATCATTTGGTGCAATTAGAAAGTGGCACAAAATAATTTGCAGGGTTGCAGATAGTTACATCCTTCAATTTACCATTCCATTGACAAACTAACCACACTCAATTTTGTTGTGGTCCTCCTCAGCTTCCCACAATCTATGAGACAATATTTTTCCTACATGCTTTGTTCTGGTCCAAGTTTTAGATCATTCTTTTCCTTCAAGAGAAATGCTTTCTCTGAATTGATGTGCAAAAGTATAGGATGATATGATTATTGAATATTTTCTGAGAATTATTATCGTGATAACTATAAAAGTTTTCTTTATTTTTAAAATATTAAAAGCCAACTTACTTGATAATAGGTTATCCATATGTGCATTATAATTTGGTATTTTACATGTATGTAATAAGCATACAAATTTAAAGTTAACTGATTGAGATCTGTTTGTGTTGTTGCAGCATCACAAGCAACCATAACACACAAGTTACTGAGAAGATCGGAGATGCACTTGGGGAATCTGGATTTTCAAAAGATTTAATAAGAAGTAATTATATAGGATGGGTAGATGTTGAGGTAACTTAGATATAAGCCCTCCTGACATGCTGCTAATAAATAAGACTATTAGTTGCACAAGATGTTCTGAATAGAGCACATGTACACACTAGCTCCAGGTGTGGATGTACATGTAGATGTTATGAGGTATGGTGCCCAGTAGACTGGACTTTTTTTTTGCTATCCCCAAGAGTTCCAGGTCAGGTCAGTTGTGTAGTGGTCTGGGTGAGCTGATAACCTATAGACTAGTGCACTCAGTAGTGGTCAGGTGGGTGTGTGCTGTCACCACCAGCTGATAATTGTGGTTCTGCTAGTCTTACTGAGAACTGATTCCAGTGACATTTCTGCACAACCTAACATGTACAGTGTATAGGTATTTGTTATGATGAACAGTTAGTCTAAAATGAAGTTAGTTATAAAGATCAATCATACCAACCTTAAACTTATCCTTAATGTGCTATAAAACTGTAAATTATGCATAAGCTGTTGATTAGGTGCTAAGATAAACTGTATGTAATGATTGTCATAATTAAAATGTTAAAGTTATATTTAATAGATTGCATAGCTGTATATATATATATATATAATATTTATTATATTTACTGGCTCATGAAAATATATTAGCCTGCTCGTGAAATATTTCACCATATCATACTCTAACTCATGTAATAAGTATTATAGCTACATATTATTATATGTATGTATGATAGGGCATTTTAAATCTACACATAGACTTACCAAAATATCTTTAAGAAGTACTACCAACTAGAAGCCATGAACACACTCCCCTATAACTATTTGTGTTTTTAAGTCTGACTTATAGGCAGTTTTTGCAAAGGAGTAATGACTCACCCACAGGAAGTGACCACTCTAATCATCAAATCTTGCTCAAGATGCAAATTGGTATGTGACCAATGGTAAAATAATCAACAAGTTTTCAGCAGGTCTAGACCACAGCACCTACTTTTGCCTCTTGTTTATTCTTTAAAAACAACTAAACAAAAAGAAATGGAATAATTTGTTTCTTGTCTTCTACGGTTTATTGAACTCGAATAGAAATGGTGCTCCCATAAGTTTTTGCATTTTAACTGCACCCGCAAAACAATTCAAAGCTGTAAACAATTCAATTTCTAAGGTGATACGGTAATGGTCGCTAAACCAGAGGATTCTGTTTACCCCTGTAAGTAATTACAGTTGGCTTAGTATTTGTAAAGTAGCTTGTGTTGCTGTGGTTATTCCATTAGGTTATTTTGTCCCCACCCCCACCCCCATTCTTGCGTGTACACAATGATTTTATTCTTTATTTAATACCAGAGAATATCACTCATTTGATTGGCCATGGTAATTATGAGAGCATACTTCCTAAGCAAATTCTTTTTATTATTATGCATTTCCTGTAGGTCAACAGTCTGAACTAGTTCAGTACACCCTAATGTGAAATCAATATTCATTAAGAGTGTAAAGTGCACATAGTAATTTGAGTAGTTATATCTTTGCATAGTTAATTGCACTTAACTAATTACTACACATTCTTGTCAATTAGCACCTCCATTTGAAGCTGCATAGAGTAGTAAGCAAGTGTTTGGCACCTAATTCCCAGCTGCAGCAAAATGAAATGGTAATTATTGAACCACATTAGGTCATACTACATTTAAAAAAAATCATTCAAGTGAAAAAAATAAAACTAATAACGTGAATACATCATGACTGTAGCCTACCATTTATAGGTGAGTTCACCTCTCATTTTGCAAAAACTCCGCTTAATTTCAACATATAAAAGGTGGATAATCTAATTGGCGAGCGAGCGTAGCGAGCGAGACACTTACAGGGGTAAAAATGAAAAAATCGGGGATGTTTGTTTATTGGCGAGCGAGCGTAGCGAGCGAGACAGTATTAGGGGTGGATAATGCAAAATCGGGTATATGTTATATATATATATGTATGTATGTATGGATGGTACGTATGCTCTTTAAACGCGCGCGCGAAACTTTCTCCAAAAAAGACGTCTTTTTAGGCTTGACCCCAGTTTATTCTGAAACTACAAGCCTTACTTTATACTTACGCGCAGAAGTGTGAGCAAATTCAGGCGAAAACGCTTGCTTTTCAAGAAACAAAAAGTTGATTCTACCGGTTTCTATGGCATTGAAGACCCTTTTCCAGACTTCATTTCAAAACTTCGCCGTTTTATGGGGGGATACGGAGTGCCGGTTGTTGGTTGTCAAGAGCCGTTGGTAGTCAGAATACCGTAGTATTAATGCTAAGGAAGCTACTACTTCTCGAGGGAAGCTGAGGTCAGTACGTAATTCCATATTTGTTAGCTAAATATGCAAAATTAACTCTGGCCTTTCTTTTTTGTAGCTAAGAGCTTGTCAACAGTGACTAGTAAATTCAAATAGTCAGATTGGCTCCAATTTGGTACTACAAAAGTTACCACTGCTCAAGAAAGTGAGGTAAGAAAGTAATTTTGTATTTGTGTTCTAAAATAGATTGCCTTTTGTTTTTGTAAGTGAGAGCTTGTTGTCAAGTTCAAGGTAATTCAGATGGTCAAAGTAACTTCAATTGATACTACAGAAGTTATCAATACTCAAGAATGATGTAAGTAGGAATTCCATATTTGTTGGCTAAAATTACAAATAATAACACTGGTTTATTTTTTATCGTATCTGAGAGCTTATTCAAGAGTTACTGGTGATTGAGATTATCAGAATGGTTATGTTTGATACTACAAAAGTTACCATTAATCAGGTAAAAGAGTGATTTTGTATTTGTTTGCTGAAATCAAATGTCATAACTGCTATTATAGTGTTTGCATGAAGTAAGCTAAAAATAGTAACATTTTGTGTTACCTAACTATCAGGCTCGCTCGCCATTTGTGCTCGAGCACACCACTAGTATATATATATATATGTATGTATGTATGGATGGTACGTATGCTCTTTAAACGCGCGTGCGGGGTACTTTTTACTCCTAAAAACACGGCTATTTAGGCTTGACTCCAGTTTATTCTGAAACTACAGCATTAAGCAAACCTTACTTTATACTTAAGCTCCAAAGTATGAGAAAATTCCTGCTAAAACGCTTATTTTCAAGACACAAAAAGTTGATTCGACAGGTTACTATGGCATTGAAGACCCTTTTCCAGACTTATTTTCAAAACTTCGCCGTTTTATGGTGGGGGGATACGGAGTGCAGGTTGTTGGTTGTCAAGAGCCGTTGGTAGTCAGAATGCCGTAGTATTAATGATATGGAAGCTACTACTTCTCGAGGGAAGCTGAGATAAGTACGCAATTCCATATTTGTTAGCTAAATATGCAAAATTAACTCTGGCCTTTCTTTTTTGTAGCTAAGAGCTAGTTAACAGTGACTGATAAATTCAAATGGTCAGATTGGCTCAAATTTGGTACTACAAAAGTTACCACTGCTCAAGAAAATGTGGTAAGAAAGTAATTGTGTATTTGTGTTCTAAAATTGATTGCCTTTTGTTTTTGTAGGTGAGAGCTTGTTGTCAAGTTCAAGGTAATTCAGATGGTCAAAGTAACTTCAATTGATACTACAGAAGTTATCAATACTCAAGAATGATGTAAGTAGGAATTCCATATTTGTTGGCTAAAATTACAAATAATAACACTGGTTTAATTTTTATCGTATCTGAGAGCTTATTCAAGAGTTACTGGTGATTGAGATTATCAGAATGGTTATGTTTGATACTACAAAAGTTACCATTAATCAGGTAAAAGAGTGATTTTGTATTAGTTTGCTGAAATCAAATGTCATAACTGCTATTATAGTGTTTGCATGAAGTAAGCTAAAAATAGTAACATTTTGTGTTACCTAACTATCAGGCTCGCTCGCCATTTGTGCTCAAGCACACCACTAGTTTATTTGTATATATGTTTGGACGTACGTATGTCATTTTGTACTTTGACCCTCGCATTTTTGTGTTAGTTATGTGGTCGACCCCGTCCCAAATTGCACTAAACAGAATCCTCTGGTTTATCGATCAGTACCCGTATCACCCTAGAAATTGAATTGTTTACCGTTTTGAATTCTTTGCGGGTGCAGTTAAAACGTGAAAACTTAAGGGACTTTCATTTCTATTCGAGTTAGTGGCGGTGGTAAGTCAATGCGCTCTTTGTCATGGTTATAAGCTGTGCGCAACAGTATTTACTTGAAAATACATTGTCCACTAGACTACCGTGAAGGTAAGTCTGTGTACGTGCATGTCCAGTTGTGTCAAAGCATTGTGTGTTACAACCACTACTTAGCTAAAGAATAACACAAAGAAAACATTTAAATAACGTGTATTGTTTTGTTGTTGTTTTTTTTCCTTCAATTTAAGCAGTTGGAGAGAGTTGTTACTATGGCACTGAAATCCCTTTACCCTGTATGCTAAATAAAAAAAATGGACCTTATTTTCAGTAACTTCAGCGTTAGAAGTCAAAATCATTCATATAAAAATAGTATAGTCTTTAGGCTCGCTCGCCATTTGTGCTCAAGCACATCACTAGTTAAGAACAGTGGGCATATGATGTAATTACATATACTGTAACAATCTGTTTATACATGTATTTATTGCTCAGCTCATGTATTAATAGAAAATTAATAGAGAATGTGGCCAAGACTATTGATGTGTGCTAAAACTCTGTCATAATTATACAAGATATAACTAGACTGTTCAATTGCAATATGTGCTAATCAAATGACTATTATTATGATAATAATTGTAGTCATGATGATCGAGGAAGTGATTGTTTTAAACCACAAAAAAATGTTTAATAAGTTTCTATGTAATGTGTCTGTATACTTTTCAATAAAACTGTTCTTTTTTCTGTGCAGGAGGCTGTAAGACCTATAAGAAGACATTATCGGAGAAGCAAAAGCATCAATCCACGCCAGTTAAGATGTTGCGGTCACTAAAACAGCGAGTAAGCTAATATAATTATTATTAATTTTGAAGAATCAACTATTAGAATATATCTCAAAATTATGGGGGGAGGGCTCCAGCCCTGGGAGCCGCACCCCTCTTTCCCACCATTATTTATTCTCCATAAAAATTCCAAGTTGTTAATCACATCACTAGGAGGTAACGGCTAGCTTATGCACACATTACTGCTTTTTTTTGCAATGCCAAACTCCAATTCAAACACTGGGTTATAACTTCCTCAAGCATAAGCAAGACTGCCACTGACAGCAAACTAATATTCACTCACATAATTATAGCATGCCGATAGAGGGTGTTAACCAAAAATTGTTGTTCAGAGTATTTATAGTTAGTTCAATGGTTAATTGTCAGTAATCAAACAGAGTGTGACAGAAAAACAGACTGACAGACAAACAGACAGACAAGAAAACTGCTATAACCTTCTTGTGCATGAACGATGAGAGTAAATGATTGTCAAAGTCAGATCTATCATAAATTAAGCTTTTTGTTATATTGTACCACACTTTTAATCTAGTGATTTGCAATAAAGGATTGATAGTATTGTGAGTAGGTTCAGTTTGAATCAATTTAATACTTGAACTGCTGCCATGAGTCAGTGATGATGCACATGTTTATAACCTAACGTCTCAAAAACACATGACACATGCAATTTTTGTTGTTGTTGCTGCTGCTATTGTGTTGCATCATTTCCAATGTTTTGTGGGTTGAGAACTCAGTCCGTAATTCACATTGGTAAAGGGTCATGGCACCCTTAACAATATGGTAAGGGGTTTCAGTGCCATACTATACCTTTATGGTAAAGGGTTTTTTCTAAAGCTTTCACCATTGCTTAAAAAGACTTAACCATTTATATTAGTTCATACCTATCTGTCAAGATTGATTTAGAGCGCTCAAGTGGAACACAACTAATTCTATTCCATTGAAAGAAATTCTATTTTCTGTGTATGACCACCTCACTTTTAGAGATAACAATAATTTGAAAAGGGTTATCACGTAACCTGAATATGTTTCTTAAAAGTTTACATTTTGACAGTCTAAACTAATACTTTAAACTTAAGCAAGCACTACATTTTCTGAATGACCATCATGCAGCTATGCCTAATTTGAATGTTCTAGAGTAAGCTCTATATTAGTGAGAAAAAATAAAGCAATGATCATGAGAATGAGAACCTCTCCACTTCTGGAAACCTTCCAGCAACTCTGAATAATCCAATTTAGCATTCCTAATTAAATTTTAATGGTTATCAATAAGTACTTGTGAAAGTAGTGTAGAAGTTAGTGATTATCTTTTAATGTGTTTTATATTTGTGACCGTCTACGGGAAAATCGGGCACAACGCGGCATGCGTAGACGTCGTAAAAAGATCGATTTAGTTCTTAAAATTGTATTAAATAAGCCTAACGAAGGGAACGGTTAGGCGATATATAGCGGGAATGGCTAAAGCTACGGCGATAAAACTTGGAGAGCTTAATATCTGCTTGCCGAGGAGTCTGTAAGTGCAAAAAAAAATTTTTTCGTCGGGGCCGAGTTGTGCCCGATTTTCCTGTAGACGGTCACATTTAATAGTCATATGATAGAAGAAGTCGAGTGGTAAAGGGGGAGAAGGAAAGCAAGAGATGGAATGAGTTAACCCCTGAGATGATGTCAGAAGAAGAAAAAAATGAAGACAAGTTTGTGCGCCACCCACCTTCATTTCGTTCGGCTAAGGTCAAACAATTTATTGGAAAGTTAGAGCGCAGGCTTGAAAGAAAGCCAAGTATGAGAGTTCGCCGAGTGGAAGGATCTCCACGATCAGTACCTATTCCAGTTGGTGCAAAAAAGTGGACATTTAAAAGTCCATCAAAGGAAATTACTCCAGTGAATGCCCAAGATTCAGATATGTCTGAAGAACTTTTTTCTGAATGATGTTTATGATGTAGCTATAATATTCTTTCTCTTTCAATTAAAAAAAATGTATTTTTCGATATTAAACTGCTAATATAATTTGATGGCTTAGCTATAAAGATTATATTATGTCAGATAGCAACAGATTAAGCTCATTGTTATACACTTACTATACTGGTCCTTAAAACTGAGTTATAAGTTATCTTATAACAAGCTGATAGTGTTCCTATAAGATAGTATAAACCCATATAAGCTACTTTATAAGCAAGCTGTCGTGACCTGGGTTCACTCAATATAGACTTCAAATGTCTATTTCAATAGACAACATCACAACACTTTACAATAACTGACAACTCATCTTTTGAATGAATGACTTTACATGATTTTGAACGTTCATTATATAACAAGGTGATTGTCACAGGACACAAAACTAAACCAAAGGAAATACACAGTAAACCACAGATACTACACAATAAACCACAGATACTACATTCCTCCTTCCTTAAGCAAAAACCAAAAACACTAACAAAACATTGCACACACCAAATACTAATAACATAACTCAAACTGCAACAATACTAATGACACGTATTCCAATTAATTTCAGGTCTTGCATTCAAATCCATAACGATCGACCGGTTTTCTCTCTCTCTTGGGATATTCCTTCCTGGTGATTGGTCTTGCATTATCTGATGAATTCTGCGGTGAGTTTTCATCTGTTGATACGATTGACGATGACTGTTCATTTGTCTCAACCAATGGCTGAGATTGAGCTGCTGGAATTACAAGTTCCCTGTCGTCTGGAGGTGTATCCTGAATTACTTCTGTTGATCTTCGACGAATCTGATCAAAATGACAACGACGATACTGACCATTCGATAATTGAACCTGAGCGGATACAGGTCCCGTCTTCTGATGTATTTCTCTTGGAACCCACTGTTCACCATAACGATAGTTCTTCACAAACACTTGATCACCAACCTCAAATCTCCTTTCCTTGGCATGTAAATCATGCTTCTCAATCTGTTTTCCCTGGTGATACTACTCCACTCGCTCAGCACTGTGTGGTTTCAGAAGATCCAGGCATGACCTGGGACGACGACGCAATAACAGTTCACTTGGTGATGAACCCGTGGTGTTGTGAGGTACGAGTCTATAGGCAAATAAAACTTTGGCAATACGGCTGCGAATGGATCCTTCCTTCACTTTCTTGAGGCCACGCTTTACCAGCTGTACTGATCGCTCTGCCAATCCATTCGTAGATGGATGATAAGGAGCAGATGTAACTTGTGTAATTCCATTTTTCTTCAAAAATGATCTGAACTCGGCACTGGTGAAGCATGACCCGTTATCTGACACAATGGACTCTGGCAATCCAAACTGTGAGAATACACACCTTAGTTCCTCTATCACCACTGATCAAGTGCTTCCGGAAGTGGGAATTGCTTCAATCCACTTAGAGTGTGCGTCAACCACAATAAGTATCATATGTCCTTCAACAGGTCCAGCATAGTCAATGTGAAGCCTGGCCCAGGGTCTGGTAGGCCAAGACCATGGATAAAGTGGAGCTACTTGCGGAGTAGACTGATGTTGTTGACACTCTGTGCAATCACTAACCATGTCCTCGATATCCTTGGAAATTCCTGGCCACCACACATACATTCTTGATAGTCCTTTCATTTTGGTTACTCCCGGATGACCTTCATGTAGTTGAGTCAACACATGAGCTCGATAAGACTTTGGTATTACCACCCGTGCTCCCCATAGTAAGCAACCATTTAACACTGACAGTTCCTCCTTCCTCTGAAAAAATGGATTCAAACCAAATGATACAGCTGACTTTCCAGGCCAACCATGCTGAACGTACTCGAATACCATTGCTAGTTCTGGATCACACATTGTAGATTGCTTGATCTGGCTTGCTGTAACAGGTGAGGAATCCAAATGCTCTACCAATAAAACTAATTCCGGAGGCACGTCATTTTCCTCGACAGTATCACTTAACGGCAACCGACTCAGCGCATCTGCATTCCCGTGGTCAGAAGTGCATCTGAACTTGATGTTATACTCAAACATTGAGAAAAACAAAGACCAACGACGAATTATTGCCGACGCTTGAGCTGAAGTGGGTTTCTGTCCACTCAATAAACTCAGTAGAGGCTTGTGATCCGTTATAAGAGTGAAAACGCGTCCAAAAAGATCCTTATAAAATCGTTTCACACCAAAAACACACGATAAACCTTCTTTCTCAATTTGTGAATAATTGCGCTCAGCTGAGTTTAGAGTTCGTGACGCATATACTATTGGTCTCTCCGATCCGTCCGGAAAAATGTGTGCTAGAACTGCCCCAAGACCATATGCTGAGGCATCACAAGCTACTACTACCGGTAGCTCTGGGTTGAAATGAGTTAAGATATCAGCTGCTGCTAGTAATTTCTTTGATTTCTCGAAAGCAGTTTCCTGAGCTGATGACCATTTCCAGTCCACCCCTTTAGTCAGTAATTTAAACAGAGGGGCCAAACAGGTCGATAATTGTGGTAAGAACTTCCCATAGTATGAAATTAAGCCCAAAAATGATTTCAGCTGAGTTACGTTCATCGGCCGTGGTGCTTGCTGAACAGCACGAACTTTCTCAGGCAGTGGTTGAATTCCATCTTGATCAATAACATGACCCAAAAATTCAACTCTCGGCGACATAAATTTGCATTTACTTTTCTTAGCTCGAAGTCCAGCTGTAGCTAATCGTTTAAAGACCTCTTCTAATGCCTGTAAGTGTTCTGTTTCACTTTCACTGGATATCAAAATATCGTCGATATATACTAGCACTCCACGAATACCTCGAAGAAGATCCTCCATCACCTTCTGAAAAATTCCCGGGGCGGAGGAAATGCCAAATGGCAGTCGCGTATAGTGAAACAACCCCTTATGAGTATTAATCACCACTAACTCTTTTGCTTTAGCATTTAATTTCAACTGCTGATAAGCTTGGGCTAAATCTAACTTCGTAAATAATTTCCCTTTGGACAATGTTGCAAATAAATCTTCTATTTTTGGAATGGGGTATCTCATTAGTTTTGATACTGGATTGACAGTCATCCGGAAATCCCCACATATTCTGACTGCTTTCTTATCTTTCTTCAAAACTGCTACTATGGGTGCTGCCCAATCTGCATATTCAACTTTTTCTAAGGTCCCTTCACTCACCAATCGATAAAGTTCCTTTTCAACTATATTTCTCATGGCATAAGGCAATTGCCTGGCCTTGCAAAATCGAGGTGTGGCTTCAGGGTCTGCCTCAATTGCTACATCGGGCCCTTTAAAAGTACCCAACCCAGATTGAAATATTATTTCAGCATACTACTTCTCAATAAGCTCATGCAATGCTGGTGCTCGCGTGCAATTTATTCTTGACCAATTTAACTTAATTACTTTCAGCCAATCTCTTCCCAGCAATGTTGGCCCATTTCCCTTAACGATAATTAAAGGTAACTTGACTTCCTGTTGCTCATACCCTACTTTCACATCTAACGAACCCATGACCCCTAATTTAGTGGTTCCTTTGAGTAAGTTTCTAATCTAACCGAGGTTGGTTTTAAACTCCTCCCCGGCCACAACTTGTTGCATTGCTTATCTGACATAACAGACAAGGAGGCCCCAGTATCTACCTCCTACCATCCAGATGCAATGATACCAGAATTGGAGGCTGATACACACCTTTCACCGAGCCAACTTCTTCCACCAAACCCAGAAGTTCAGCTAGAGCATCCTCATTTGACTCGGAATCCTCGATGATTTGCCTCACAGGTTGCCGCCTCTTGCCTGCACCAGTTGATATCGTTCCTCTCCTTGAGGTTGCTCCCGTCTTAGGTTTTCTGCACACAGCAGCCAAATGACCACGACCCTTGCAGTTGTGACAAACACTTTCTTTGTGAAAGCAATCCTGTTCATTGTGTCCTAACCTTCCGCAACGAAAACATTCCTTTCCTGAGTTGCCCCTTTGCTCTGTTCGCACAGTCCTTTCATATTTCCCTTTTTCATACTGTTGCCGCTTTCCATCCGCGACGTACTGCACCCTTTTCGACTCGCTCTCTCGGTTACTGTCCATCTCTCGTAAGTTTTTTTCAGCTGTCTCAGTGCTCTGAGCGATTTGAATAGCTCGAACCAAAGTCAAGTCTGGTTTGCTGAGCAGTTTCTTTTGGATACTAGGGTCTTTCACACCCCATACCAATCTATCTCGAAGCATCTTGTCGAGCGAGTTCCCATAATTGCAAAATTCTGCAAGTTTTCTCAGTTGTGCTACATAATCTGCTACTGACTCTCCTTCCTTCCTTGATCGTGAATTAAACCGGTTGCCCTTCTTTTGTCTTTCTTGTCTTCACCTGTGACATCGTTAGCCACGAAAAACTGTTCCAGTCGCTCCACATATTGAGTCTATTGCTCCACAGCAGGGTCAAATTGTTCTATATGACCAAGCAAAGCAGTAGCCATTGGGTATCGAATAATCCTCGTCGCCAAAATATGTCGTGACCTGGGTTCACTCAATATAGATTTCAAATGTTTATTTCAATAGACAACATCACAACACTTTACAATAACTGACAACTCATCTTTTGAATGAATGACTTTACATGATTTTGAACGTTCATTATATAACAAGGTGATTGTCACAGGACACAAAACTAAACCAAAGGAAATACACAGTAAACCACAGATACTACACAATAAACCACAGATACTACACAAGCGTATAGCAGCCTTAAACTAATGTAATAAGCATTGTTATCTGACTATGTAAGGGGTGCTTATAACATGCGTTTGGTACAGTGTTTCTGATTCATTCATTTATATATTGAACTTTCACTTACATAGCAACTGCACTATAAATAAAATATGGCAATAGTTTAACTGAGATAGACAAATGTAATTCTTTTATTTGAAAAGGTCATAGTTTTAAAGAAACTAGAAATATCATGAATAATTTTCGGTAACTGGAAAAAAACCTTTGATATAAAATCTTAAATACAAGCCTAAATTTATGAAATTGTGAAAATTAACACAGGGTGAAAAGAGTCCATTTACAACAATAACAAAATCCGTAAACTGTCTTGGTAATTAGAGCTGACAAAAATATTTACAAGGCTGTAGAAGTTAACAAACTAGTTATCAACACATTATACACTAATTTACGATTTGGTTTTCAATGAACACCCTTCAGGCACTGTAATTTACCACATTTATCCTAATGTAATACTAGAAACTGTTTTTATATTTAAAAAAATATGTATAGCTATAACTAATAGACAAAAATATTTATCAATTATTAATATGATATAAAGTTGTCAATAAAATTTAAAGACTGCCAAGAAGTCTTCATAGAGGGCAGTGATGAAGAATTTTATGATCTCAAAAAAATAGAGATAGAATAAGGCAGAATACTTCTCAGGTGTAGAGGTCCGTGGCCAAGAAGTCGTCATGGAGGGCAGCAGTGAAGAATTTGATGATCTGGAAGAAATAAAGGTTGAAAACGGCAAGCTATTTTAGCTTCGTTTGTTCATACACAGAGGGTTATATAGATTTTGAACAACACTAACCACAAAAAGGTTAAGTTATTATTGCATGAGGATACAGACTTTCTTCCTCCCAGTTCTCCCCTACTTGAAGGTGCCCATAAAATGGATTTCTTAGGAGAAGTTTCTCAGGTATGAAGAGAAGGATGTGCAATCTATGTCAAGAACAGTAACAACAGACACATCATGGTACGGTACAGTGGTGATTATGGGGTGTGGCTTTGTCACCATGGGAGTTCAATCAGACTGCTTCATAGTATTATCAGAAAAAAATCCTAGAATTGCAAACACAGTAGTCTATATAATTGCTTGTTATGTTATAATATTATATTATTCTAGTATATGGCTCACACCAAAAAAAAAATAAACAGCCAACATCCATAGTTGCTGAATTATTTCAAAGCAAGCGGCTGGTGAACATTTAAAACAACAATATATAGCTATGAAACATGAGGTCTTAGCCTAAACTTTTACAACTTACCTTGAAGCTTGTAGTTTCCAATGTGTCTGGGACTCCAGTCCAGCCAGAGCAGCCAAAGTAGAAGACTCCGAACATCTCCAAACATTGTCCCGAACGTTGAACATTAAACATTTCCCTGTGTCATCCATTACCCATTCCTATCCATCATGCTAATCATATTCATTTATAATCATCCATCCCCGCACCCTTATGTGTTGTATTTAGTTTTGTGTATTTGTTGATAAAAATGTTGTTCACCTCTGACAGACTTGCGAGATACTGTAAGGCGCTGCGCACTTTTGCCTCAGGCTAAGAGACTGCAAGCTTTCGAGGGCCAGCGGTTGACTAGTCATTTGAGGCGCGCCCTGTTAAGTGGACAAACTGGTCCTTCGTAGTTTAGTTAGCTAGCTAAGCTCTCAGGCCACTCAGTGCGCATAGGTATTTACACACCCCGCACACAATGAGTGCGCACTTCATACACTTCGAACGCCTAGAAACTAAACAAAACTTAGCCCGCGGGTAGAGGAAGGCTTTAGCTTCAATCAGTTAATACATCGCCGTCGGTTACTTCGAAGCGTATTGCCTCTAGACAAGAAAAAGCTCAGGCGGTTCAAGCCTCGAGGTGACGGTCACGATTTCTTGTAAACAATTTCGGAGTACGCGCACCTAATCGCGAATTTAATTTCCGGCGTTAATCGGTTAATTGGCAAGCGAGCGTAGCGAGCTAGACACTTACAGGGGTAAAAATGAAAAAATCGGGGATGTTTGTTTATTGGCGAGCGAGCGAAGCGAGCGAGACAGTATTAGGGGTGGATAATGCAAAATCGGGTATATGTTATATATATGTATGTATGTATGGATGGTACGTATGCTCTTTAAACGCGCGCGCTGGGATCTTTTTTCTCCTAAAAACACGGCTATTTAGGCTTCACTCCAGTTTATTCTGAAACTACAGCATTAAGCAAACCTTACTTTATACTTAAGCTCCAAAGTATGAGAAAATTCCTGCTAAAACGCTTGTTTTCAAGACACAAAAAGTTGATTCGACAGGTTACTATGGCATTGAGACCCTTTTCCAGACTTAATTTCAAAACTTCGCCGTTTTATGGGGGGATACGGAGTGCCGGTTGTTGGTTGTCAAGAGCCGTTGGTAGTCAGAATGCCGTAGTATTAATGCTATGGAAGCTACTACTTCTCGAGGGAAGCTGAGATAAGTACGCAATTCCCATATTTGTTAGCTAAATATGCAAAATTAACTCTGGCCTTTCTTTTTTGTAGCTAAGAGCTAGTCAACAGTGACTGGTAAATTCAAATAGTCAGATTGGCTCAAATTTGGTACTACAAAAGTTACCACTGCTCAAGAAAATGAGGTAAGAAAGTAATTTTGTATTTGTGTGCTAAAATTGATTGTCTTTTGTTTTTGTATCAGATGGTCAAAGTAACTTCAATTTGATACTACAGAATTTATCAATACTCAAGAATGATGTAAGTAGTAATTCCTTTGTTGGCTAAAATTACAAATAATAACACTGGTTAATTTTTTATCGTAGCTGAGAGCTTGTTCAAGAGTTACTGGTGATTGAGATTATTAGAATGGTTGATGCTTGATACTACAAAAGTTACCATTAATAAGGTAAGAGAGTGATTTTGTATTTGTTTGCTGAAATCAAATGTCATAACTGCTATTATAGTGTTTGCATGAAGTAAGCTAAAAACATAGTAACATTTTATGTTACCTAACTATCAGGCTCGCTCGCCATTGTGCTCAAGCACACCACTAGTTTTATATATATGGACGTATGTATGTCATTTTGTACTTTGACCCTCCGTATTTTTGTGTTCGCTCCGCGTTCGACCCCGTCCCAAACTTCACTAAACAGAATCCTCCGGTTTAGCGACCATTACCCGTATCACCTTAGAAATTGAATTGTTTACGGCTTTGAATTGTTTTGCGGGTGCAGTTAAAACTCAAAATCTTATGGGAGCTCCATTTCTATTCGAGTTAGTGGCGGTGGTAAATTAATGTGCTCACAGTTATAAGCCCTACTCAACAGTATTTACTTAAAAATGCATTGTCCACTAGACGAACCACGAAGGTAAGTCTTGCATAGGTATGTTCAGTTGTGTGAAAGTATTGTGCGTTACAACTACTATTAAGAATATCACAAAGAAAATTTTAAATAACGTGATTTGATTTTGTTGCTTTTTTTTCAATTCAAACTGTTGCGGTATGACATTGAAACCCCTTTACCTCATACGTAATTAAAAAACTCGACTTCATTTTAATAGCTTGAGTGTTAGTTGTTAAAATCAAATTTAACAATAGTGTAGTTTAAGGCTCGCTCGCCATTTGTGCTCAAGCACACCACTAGTTGATAGTTTAATTGGGTGTGCTTCAGCAATAGAACAACACAAGGAATCAGTGCCATTCTGATGTAGTGTATCTGTCACTAACATGATACAATAATAATATGGACCGAACATTGTATTAGCACTAATGAGAGGTCATTAGGTTAAGTTTCAACTCTGAGCTAGCACCAGATCTGAGAATTGCATCCACTTAGGTATACTCCACTTTAGTAAGAGACCAATTAATATTGGGTAGTTTCCTTTGTTTGGGGCAAAACTGACAACTACGCCTATGTTTTCTGCACAAGAATATTTTGTAGCACTGATTATATAACATACCTCCAGTCTGACAGTAAGTTTCACAAAACAATGTTTTTGTTTTTCTATTGCATTGTTATTGATATTAGCTGTGATTATATAGAGCTACTCAATAATATAGTGGAACTATTCTTAAGCTAAAATGTCACTTCTTTGTAGGATACTATGGTTTCTGGTCTGTCAAGGGGCTGTCTATTTATCTCCAGTATGTGTAGCTCATCTACACCATAGGTACTACAAATGAATAGCAAGTACTGTATGCATAACATTAGATCACAAGCAACAATAACAATGAGTCCATGTTTTCTTAGAGAGCTGATATAAGCAAGAATAACTCAGAAGAATTACTAACATATTTTACTTCAATTAACGGTCATCATTTTCCCCCCTAGTTTACAGAGAAAATTTTCCACACATATATGTGACCGGTTTTGGGAAAATCGGCCTAAACGCGGCATCTAAAGTTTTCTAATTTATTCTACCAGTAGGCTGCACGGGGCCTTGGGATGCCGTCCTCCTAATTTGGAAGCAGTAGCACAAGCCGTCTTCGCCCTACGCACTACAACACTTCAGTATTTTTGCTGAACTTATTATTGCTGAACTTATTATTGCTGATTTCGAAAAAACGCCGGGTAAAGGCGTTGCTAAGGTCAGGGGGCGTGCCTTGTGTCCGTATACTATTACTGCTTGTCTCCGGGACACTATGGAATAAACCGGTTACAGGCGGATTGAAAGAAGTCTAAAAGGCTTAATGCAGGGATCCTTAAGAAACTATGATGGCGAGAATTGCGTGAGTACGTGAATTATGTAGAATAGTAAGTGAATTAGTTAGCTACAGTTTTTTCCCCGCTGTTAGTGAAAAGCCCGCCAATAATTTCTTAGTAACTCTCCGTACACGAGTCCAACCGGCTAGTGTTTCTAACCTCGTAGTGTGAGTTCTAGAGCACGCCAGAGCTTACAACTGCGTCATAAGCTAGAGCTAACTGGTGTCTATCCATTTCTGCCATAAAAAAAATTTCGACAAAAATCGACCCATAAGGCTTTACCCGGGGATACTGAAAAAAATTGTTTGCCGCGTTTAGGTCGATTTTCCCAAAACCGGTCACATATAGGAGTGACGACTATGTGTGAGACTTACTTTAGAGACCACTGGTAGGGCATAAATCCACCACACTTGGCAGGTAGCAAGAGCTAGGGAACAGACTTAGGGACAACTAGATTGAGCAGTAACAGTATGCACCACCTTGTACAACTAAAAGAACTACTTCTACCACAAATAGTGTTCCGTACACTCCACCCACAGCGAGAATAAACACACTTATAGTGGTGAAGTAATGGTTAGTCTTAGTGGGTTTTGAAGAGGAGGAGTTAACGTAAACATGGTAAAGGGTCAGAGTAAATAGCTTGGGTAACTTTGGCTTGCTGCAGACTTCGGTGGAGGAGGGGCTGCTGCAGGAGGAGCCTGTTCAGCAGGCTGGACTAATTTGATAACAGACTTGCATTAAAAAAAAAAGAGAAAAAACAAGAAAGAAAAGAATTGTAGTTGTTGTTTTTTAAAGCGTAATTGTCACACAAGAAATGCTAGTGAGTTCTGGTTCCTTCTTATAATTTATCTTGGGTGGGGAAAATGGCTTATAACATAAACTGATAATGAAAACTTCCTCCTAAATAGCAACTGAAAGTAGGTCATTCCACAAAAATAGGTAAATGTCATTATTATTACGAGTTTAACTAAGCAATCTACCTCTTAAGACTTCACCAGAAATCACATGTACACACACTTTCCACTCAATCAACATCATTAGCCACACCCACCATCAAATGGTCTATTGTGATGCCACATTTAAAAGACTATTCCTCAAATTCCCAGTATCAGCTTGGGACAGTATGTTATAGAGTAAAAGATATATACAACACAAAATTGGTGGAAGGAAAGGGAGAAGCAGAAATTAAGTTACGATAACATATTGTCTCTTCTCCCTCAACCAAAGAGTAGAGTTGAGACTGCGAACGGTACAAGTACTGATAGGTAATCTCTCTCATCTTTAATTTCAAAAATAACAAATTTTACACTTTATGAAAATATAGGGTCTTATCTTCTGTATGTTGACACAATCATTACTACAATTTCAAAAAAAATATTAGTTATAAACTGATCATTCTGTTTTGTACAAAATATGTTGTTTAAATTGAATCATGTTTGAAGTGCATAATTAAATTTTAATACTAGATGCTTACTTTAACAGACATTTTCATGCATATGTATAATTATATATACTACTAGTTGTAAAAAAAAGTTTAAAAGTTCAGAAGCACATGAGACTTAGTTTGACTTTTGCCTTTCTTGATCCTCACTGTTTCAAGAAATCCTAAATTGCTTTTAAATTTTAATTATTTTTTATTTATTTATTTAAGGCAGTGATTTAGTGTTGTAGAATCACCATTTAATTTCCTTGTTTTGAGCAACCCTCAATTTTTTTTTTCAACAAAATTGAATTTACTTCTAGTTTCAAACTTTTTACAATCTTTTCCCATGACTTTTCATTTTTGTATGTCACTCAAGTTGCATAAGCTATGCTTCCTGCAACATCTTAGTGCTCAATTTTCAACATTCACATTACCTTTATCCACAACAGCTTCTATAACAATTGCTGACAACAATAAATCTTCCCCTTTTTCAATGTTTTTGTTTTAGCTTGAGAAGTGTCTTTACTACTTGCTATACTGTTAAGTATAACTACTGCTAACATCAGTGCATAACTGATGATAATTTTTTTTGTATACACAGCTACATAGCTATAGCTATACACTCCTTGCATGTGAAAGTCAGAATTGCAGTGGACCAGCTACAGCTAGCTACGAGGCCATTTACAACCCAATGACAATAACTCACGTTCACTGCTCCAGCCATTTGCATCTCCCACCAGATTAGACCGCTCCCCAGCAGCCGCAACGAATGAAATGTGAAATAATAAGCGCACTTTTGGCTTATAAAGCGTGCTGTTTACTTATCGCTACGTACCTTGCGCGCGCTAGACTCGCTTAGCCAGACCCTTTACCAATCGATACGCGTGAAAAAGGTCTGGTAGACTGATTGAGCAGTTTGTTCTTGCTTAGTCCGCAAGTGGTTAACTGTGGTTCAATTAGTGTGGGTGTAAATCGTTAAATATTTTCAGTAGCGTGAATTGTTCAGATCAGTAGGCAGAGTTAGGAAATGCTTCCGGTTAAATTTTAATGGCACTGATATTGATTCTTGACTAGCATTATTCGCCTTTAAGCATGACAACGAACTGCTCAATGTCAGTCTACAAGACCGTTTTCCAGCGTAGCCTTTGGTATAGGGTCTGGCTACGCTAGACTAACCTTGCACGTATGGAGTTGTATGAATCTTAGGTGGGATTTACAAGAGCTTGAGTTTACTTTTTACCCAAGTGTGGAGCGTATGACGCCAGCTTCAACTAGGTCTTGAATGAGAGCTGTATTGATCGGTCTCATCGTAAAGACCCGTTCTACAGTTGCTAAGACGATTTTAGAACATACATTTACACAACACTTTTGACTTGTGTTGGTAGTATCATGTGGTCCTAGTCTGCTGTAATTCTGAGGTGTGTGTTTTACCAAGTACAGATGTATCAATAACATGCAATGTGCTTACTGTTGTGGGTTGGGCTTAGAGATGATGCATATAGAGGAACAGCAGAGTAGGTGTTATACACAATATCCAGTGATTGCAACACTCTGGCTCCAGTTCTTTGCGCCTCAACTTATTGGCACTTCAAGGTGCAGTATAACCAGTGACTTGTCCTTAATTTTATGCAATAGATTATTTAGCGTTTGATTGTGTATTTAAGCACTTGCTATTCTGTTATTCATAGTCAAAGGAAGTTTTGAAGTATAATATTATGTCTGTTTAAATTGTGACTTGGAATTATTGAACTAACAGGAACTAACTTAAGCTAAGACAATGAAATTCGCTAATAATTATAAGTGTCAATGTGGCATCTTTTTAGAGTGTGCAACGGCTACTGCTTGAGCAAAGCGCTGCTAGTTAAAATTAGGACTAGAACAAGGCAGCTATCAATAGAGAACTAAATTAGACTGTAATCATTTTCAAACATAAAACGAGAATCATCATACAGATCGTATGACCATCACGTGAGTGATACAAAAAGTAAGAATGAATGGGCGGGGCATGACAATTCCCCCCACTGAGTGACAGTGTCGTCCTCGACATGAGATGCACACACATACATACATAACACAACATTCAAAGTTTATAGTTTATCTAGAGTTCTATATCTCTAGTAGGCTAAGGATGATCCAGCTCTCGACTTCTTGAACGAGTGACCGGTCCTTGATACGGCTGTGGCTGTGAACTTGTTTCCACTGGAAGTACTTTCTTTGGACGACGCCTTCGCTTTTTCTTTGGTCCAGTCCATGTCTCACCTCCTTGATTTGGGTAACATCGTCGAACTCGATCCAATGCCACGAAAATTGATCCACCACCAGGCTCATCAATGAGACGGACTTCAGCATTTGAAGGAGTAACTTCGATCACACGATAAGGGCCGTGAAAAGGTCTGGCAAGTTTCCAGTTTTTCCCCTGAGTTTCAGATGGCATCAACACCATCACACGCTCACCAACTTTCAGGTCAACTTCTCTGGCCTTCTTGTCATATGACTTTTTCTGAGTCACTTGGGCTTTCTGGATGTTTTCCAATGCTAACTTCCACGCATGAGACATATGGTTCAAAAATTCTTCCTTGTACTCATCCAGATCCACAACATAAGGACTGCGTACATAAGAAACAACCGTCTCTGTAGGAATGCGAGGATCTCTGCCATATAACAGACAAAATGGAGATTCTTTTGTAGACTCCTGGGCAGATACTCGATACGCAAAGAGTAAGTACGGTAGGCGTTCATCCCAGTCTCGATCCTTGACTTCACAAGACTTGGCTATCATGTTAATAAGGGTGGAGTTAAACTTTTCCACCAAACCATCAGTCTGTGGGTGGTAACCAGACGTGTTTATTTTCTTCACACCCAGCAACCGACAGATCTCCTGCATCAAGCTGGAGAGGAAGTTGGCTCCACGGTCTGACAGGAGTTCTTCCGGTATTCCATGACGACAGACTATATTCTCAACAAAAAGTTTAGCAATAGTCTCACTTTTCTGGTCTGGAATGGCGTAAGCTTCAGGCCACTTGGTAAGGTAGTCCATAAAAACTGCCACATAGCGATTTCCATTCGCGGTAAGAGGAAGCTGTAGAATATCCACTGCAACACGATGGAAGGGACCACCTACTGGAATGGGTGTCAAGGGAGGCCGAAAAGTTCTACGGCCACCTTTCCTTGTCGCACATGCAAGGCAAGACTTGCAGAAGGACACCACGTCATTCCGTAGACCTCTCCACCAGACGTAGCGTCGCAAACGGTCGTATATCTTCCTCTCAGAGAGATGTCCAGCAAAACGTCCTTGGTGTGCCTCTGCCAACAATGCAGTCCTAAATTCCCTTGGAACCACTAAGCACCACCTACCAGGAAACACTGGATTCTCGTGATACAATATCCCATCCACCAGCTCAAATTGCTTGCTTTCCAATACAACTCTGCGTGCAAGTTTCTCATCCTCTGGCAAAACACCAGACTTCAAGTAAGCCACCATTGTAGACATGTCCACATCGTTCTGTTGATGTATAGCTACTTCCTTCAGATCAGGCAACAAAACTTGATCGGTCACTTGTCCTTCCACACTGCAGACACGACCATCCTCTGGTTCCTCAGCCAGTGACTCTTGAACATCAGCTGGGCATCGGGAAAGAGCATCTGCGTTTGAATTCCTTTTTCCAGATTTGTGTCTAATAGTGACATCCATCTCCTGCACAGTAAGCGCCCACCGTGCAAGCTTTCCAGAAGGTTTTGCAGTGTTCAAGATTGACAAACATGCAGCATGGTCCGTATACACTAGGCAAGGATGACCAAGGAGATAGTGGCGAAAATAACGTAAAGCCCACACTAGTCCCAGGGTTTCTAATTCCGAAATCCCATAGTTCCGTTCATGCTTATCAACAGAACGAGAAGCGTAAGCCACCGGGTGAATTGTTCCATCATCCTGTTCCTGGGAGAGAACTGCTCCCAAGCCAACTGTGCTTGCGTCCGTCTCCAAAATGAAAGACTGACTCGCTCCAAACTTGGGGTAAACCAAAATAGGAGGACTTGCTAGTAAGTTCTTGAGGGTCGTGAAAGACTCTTCACAAACACTTGTCCACTCAAACGTTGAATTCTTCTTAGTCAAGGCATGCAACGGAGCTGCAATGGTAGCAAAACCAGGCACAAATCGACGATAATAAGAGGCCAATCCCATAAAACGGCGTACTCCTGTAGCATCCATAGGTCGGGGATAATTAACTACCTTCTCCGTGTTCCTTGGATCAGGCAAAATACCTTCTCGTGAGATAATATGTCCCAGAAATGGAACTTTGTCACGCAAAAACCCACACTTCTTTGGTTTTAACCGTAGATTAGCTGAACGCAGACGTAAGAAAACATCACGGAGGTGTTGTAAATGCTCCTCAAATGTTTTGGAGGCCACCAAAACATCATCAATGTACACAAAACACGTCTTCCACTCTAGTCCAGCCAGTACACGCTGCATCACTCTCTGAAACGTAGCTGGCGCATTACAGAGACCAAAGGGCATCCGAGTAAATTCGAACAATCCTTTGAAAGTGGTGAAAGCTGTCTTTGATCGGGCGTCCTCAGTCATTTCCACCTGCCAATACCCGGAGGCTAAATCCAATGTGGAAAAGTACTTAGTTCCTCCAAGCGCAGCTAAAATGTCGTCTACTCGAGGCAAAGGATACACATCTTTACGTGTGATTGAGTTCAGGCGCCGATAGTCAACACAGAATCTCCAGCTTCCATCTTTCTTAGGTACAAGGACCACAGGGCTAGCCCACGGACTAACTGAGGGTTGCACAACTCCCTGTGCTTCCATAGCATCTATCATCTGGGATACAATCTCACGCCTAACGATGGGTGTTCGATAAGGCTGCTGTTTGATAGCAGCATGTTCACCTGTATCAATGGGATGCTGCAAAACATCAGTGCACCCCAATTCTGCATCACTGAGAGCAAAAACATCAGAGAAGTCCACAAGAAGTGTTCGTAACTTCTCAACTTCCACCGGTTTGAGGGAGTTCACAGGTAAGTTCAATTGGGTAAACAACTGCTCGGTTCGAGAAGTAGAGTTCTCGACTGCACTCACTGTGGCACTCAAACTTCGATCGACGTCCGCAAGGTAAGAGTCAGAATTCATTTCCATCACTTTAATTGTTTTAACAGTCCCCAAGTGCATACCAATTTCTAAATGAGCAGCCATCCCTTGATTGTTCTCAATTGCTAGTAAAACTTCACCCTGTTCATTAGCAGTTAATACAGACTCTTGTATAGTAACTCCACAAGATTCTAATGATTCATGATGTGGTTGAAACAATAAATTGCCTCCCAAATTCATGCATGACAACTTAGCCAGTGTTACTTTACCCGTATTACATGGCACAGTTACTGATTTTACCAGACTCACATTAGCCATTCTCTGTTCATCACTACTACTAGGATCGCAAGGATTCCCCTTATTCCATGTTACATCAATTCCCAGAGCCGGAATAGCATTAATACCCAACAAACATGTTTGCTCACTATCTGGCTGCACAAAAACAGGCACACTCACGGACCTGTCACCAAGAGTGAACTGAAGTGGAACTTGTGCAGTGATAACCAGCTCTCTCCTTCCATCAGCACCACCTTTCCCATAGAGGCGAACTGTTGGTATTTCCAGTGGTGGAAGTTCCTGTTGCTTGCTCTTCAAATGTCGATACACATCATGTAGAGTAGCACGAGATATAATTGTCGATTGAGCACCAGTGTCAATCATGGCTTTGACAGGCAGTCCTTCAATTAGCACTTCCGCATGAAGGAGGGTGCCAATAGTTCCAGCTTTCTCCTCTGAGACACTAACCGCATTAGTTTGACTTACTGCAGGAAGTTCAGCACTTTCTCGTCCAAGTCGCTTCGTAGCCAGCAACTGTTCTAACTGGGTCTCCGTTAAGTCTTCCAGTCGTGCAGGTAGTGAAGTAGCTTCAACAACATTAGTGTTGACTTGAGTAGTACGTCCAGGTGCTTCACGCTTATCAGCAGCACCAGTATTAAAATTCCTTCCTGTATCCCTTCTAACAGGACAATCTCGCCGAACATGACCCACTTGTTTGCATTTATAGCACCGGATTTGACTCGGTACACCCACTTCAATTGACTTTTCAGTAGTCCTAGAAGTCGTTGAGGCAGCTTGACGGTCAGATGACTTTGCATGTTGCTTCCGAGACCTTTCATTCGATCCACTCTTTGTTCCACTCCGATTCAATGCAGACACAGCAAACTGCTTCTCATGTCCTTCCAACATTCTAGCACGTGCCAGAAGTTCATGGAATCCCTCGTCAGGTTTAGGACAGCCCAGCTTCCGCTGCCACTTGACGAGTAGAGCTTGGTAGAAACGACCCTTGAGTAACCTATCAAAGTCTTTTCCAGTGATAGTTGGGAAAGCCTTGCGTCCCAATTGTTGGATGCTAATCCCAAGTTGCTCAATTGTCTCCCCATCATCCTGCATCCGATGATGAAAGTCCAGACCACGAAGTTCTTCGATATCTGCAGGCCGAAACCGTTTCCGTAAAGCTGCTAATGTACTATCCATAGTCTTACGCTCATCATCAGGTAACATCCTGAATACATCCAGAGCCAATTTGTCCAGGTGGAGCTTCAACTGGTAAAGTTGCTCAGCTTCCGTCCAATCAGCGAACTTGGCTCTCTCGCGAAATCGCTCAACCCATCTGTCAAACTCATCATCCGTAGCGTCGCTTCCTTCACCCGTATAATGAGTCAGACTAGGTAGACTTTGAACCGCAGCTGCTTTGACCTGAGCCGTCATGACCTCAGTCTGGGCCTTTAACAGCTGACTAAACTTGTCCATGACACCTCCCGTAGGTAGAGTTGGTTCATGGATTCCAGGAAGCACATCAACACTTCCTGCAGAAGTTCCTATCACAGATGAGGGTGCCACTGTGACATCACTTGTCATTCTAGATGATGTTGGAAGAAACACCGCGGCAGCAGGCGATAGTCCACCAGAGCTGCCTGTACCTGTGGAAGGTGGTCCAGTAATAGCAGGACTAGTCCCACCTGCAGCAACCATGGACGAGGATCCTCCAACAGAGCTAGGTACAACAGTAGATGCTAACGGCGTAGCTCCCACAGTACTCACCATCGTTGTCACCAAAGGAGTTGTCCTTACAGAACTCACTACAGGTGTCAACACCATAGATCCAACAGGACTCATACCAGTGAGAGCCAATGGAAATGGTCCTGCCGCGCCCACTACAGCAGACACCAATGGAGTCTCTCCCATAGTGCTCACAACAGTAGTAGTAGTAGCGCCAGGCCATCTAAGCACCCGGTCACATCAGAATCTGTGGCCGTTACTGAAGAAATACCTGTGACCATCACTCCAGATCCGCTGGACATCACAGAACTAACAGAAACTCCCGGCACAGTTCCCTCTGACATGACTACAGTTGCTGTTGACCTACTCACGGCAGGGCTGCTTTCCCTGGGATGAGGAAGTTCCACTGCTCCCAGTGCTGCATCTTCCTCAGAGTCATCTGGTAAGGTATCGTCAAAATCACCGACGTTTGGTACGGGGTCGTCAACATTATCATTGCTTCTGTTGCCTTTTTCCAGGGCATCAATCCGCTTTAGTAGAACCCCTTTCTCAGCTTGAAAACCATCCCTGAGGTCTTGAATCCAGGCATCAGTCCTCTTTTGTTCAGCAGACCGCATCTCAGCTTCCTTTGCAAGAGCTAGTTGATGCTCAGCACGAATATTTTCCAGAGCACGAAGCTTGGCAAGTTCACTCTGCACTTCTAGGTTTTCCAGCTCCTGTTGTAAATAATCAGCACGAGTTACCGCTCCCGCTGACTCCGCTGCAGCCTCGTCTGCTACAACCCTAGCATCGCTAACCTCCTGTGTGAGTTTTTCCACTTCCGCCTCCTTCGCCTCCAGCCTTTTCTGTACGCTGAGTAATCGAGCCTTCAAGTCCTCAACCGATTCCTCCACCATCTTTCGTCCGTTCCTTCCCGATCTTGTCTTAGCTACCACACAACGACTACTATCCAAATGTTTCAGTTCCCTGTTCGACATCGACCGCTCAACTCTGTCCTGGCAGGGTCGCCAATTGCAACGGCTACTGCTTGAGCAAAGCGCTGCTAGTTAAAATTAGGACTAGAACAAGGCAGCTATCAATAGAGAACTAAATTAGACTGTAATCATTTTCAAACATAAAACGAGAATCATCATACAGATCGTATGACCATCACGTGAGTGATACAAAAAGTAAGAATGAATGGGCGGGGCATGACAAGTGTACACTACGAAATTTAGACACAAAGCATGCCACCAAATGACAAGATTATGCCATTGTAGGATGGCTCATGGGAAAGATCATTCAGGTCATTACTGGCAAGACTTAAGGCATCTTTCTATCCAGCACATCCACTAGATTCAATTATCCTATTTGTGACATGTACTTGTGGGGACCACACCCCACAACAGTATTAAATATTTATTGCCAGTCATTTATTCTGTATGTATGTTTGGTTGTTTGTGTGTTAGTTTCAATAGTTATAGTAGCAGCTGTATTTTATGTATCATTTTTATGACAGCATTAATTTTCAACACATTGAACTTGGAACACTGAAAATGACATAGCATAAAAAAGTCAGTATTATCTATGTACAATGTTTCTAAAGCTTGTCTGAATGTAATGGATACACACAAGTTCCTTAAAAAATTCTGACAGAGAGATGTTTTAGGAGGTAGAACAGGAAGTTGATCTGTATCATAATGCAAAAAAAAAAGGTATAAAATCAAGTTTCTGTCACTAATAAACAAATGAATATATGGATTAAGATCAAAGCCAAACAAACTTTGGTCTTGTCATGTAAAATACTCTCTCTAATTTTATATAATATGTTAACAATTTTGAAAATATTGTTATAGAGTCTGTACCTATAACACGGGAGTTGCATAAGTTTTGCTAACATCGTCTCCACCAGTTTGAACCAAGGAAGGTAATTGTCTAATGACTTGAATAGTGGCATTAAGCAGCATTCTAAAAATGGTATTATACTTTACATTATCAGCCTGTTCATATCATGTAATGAAAATAACTTGATATAGCTTACTCTTGTAGTCTGAATTTCTGCTTTCTCTTTTAAAGCAATGTGGTTGTTGGAGTGCCTATGTTAACATTTAATTATAACTATTATAAAAGTATGCAGAAATCATGGTCCTTGTATACCTGGTTGACAAACTATTCATTTTGCCTGTATGTGACCAATTGTAAAAATAATATTGCTTAGTTATAATTTATAATTCACTCACCACAGTTACTCCATTTGCATGTAATAAGTATTACCATAGTTATTGTTGTATTTAGTATACACGATGCTATTATACTTAGTGTGACAATTAGTACAGTATCTCACACTGTGAACATTCATATTTTGGAGAAGTGGTTGGTTGTAATATAGCAGTGAAAATTGTTGGGGAATCCTCCATTTTCACTGTAATGTACATACATATTATAGTATAGCCATTACATAATCTTAATTTGTAATAAAAATATGTAATAAATATAGTATTATTATATTATAATACTATGGTAATACAGAGACTTACATCTTCATTACTTTTAAGATTACTTTATAAATATTTATACTATGCCAAGTATCTTCTATGCATTGATTATGCAATTACTCACAATAGGTTACCTTTGGTGTATGTGAATAAAAAATTATGTTCCCAAGATTTGTTAATGCATTTTATTAGGTACTGAACAGAGCCTGATAACTGTTGCCACATAGAAAATGCATTAAAGTAAACAGGATGTGGCTTAGGGCAATATTTTTCCCTATCACCTGTGTTCATAGTTATTACGTTGGGTTATTACGTCCCCCTAGGTAAATTTCTTGTTACCAAGGTATTCACGCATGAGCAGTACCTAATAAATTTATTATCCATTGGATACCCGAGAATATCACTCGTCTGATTGGCGGTATTTACGCTCGTGCCTGCGGCACTCGCGTAAATACTAAGCCAACAGACTCGTGATATTCTCCTGTATCAAATGAATAATATATATGTATTATGTGATTATTGTTTGACAAATGCACAGACATTTCTCCAGTAGTAGAAACTTGGTATTTTAAGATTTCAGGAGCATTCAGAATTTCGCAGCCTATTGCACAATCATGTCATTATTACAATTATTATAATTAATACATCAATTAGGATATTTCTTACCGAATATAAAAGTGGATTATATCCTGTGTGGGCAGTCATTGTGTGCTATAGTGATGTTGTGTATCAGTGTTGTGGATGATGAGATCTTCCTGTGTGTAGGATTCAGGAGGGTAAACTGTTATTATGAAGCTTACATTAGATAAGACTAGGCATCCATGAAATGTTGTAATAGTTTGAGGGATCAGTATTGATAGAAGTTAGGAAAATATCTGTTGGTACTAAATCGGATTCTAATAAATGAACATTACAAACAGTATCTATTATTAATAATAGTACTTAATATAGTTTACTGTGTAATTCAACTTTTTTCACAGTACAATAATACTAGTTAAGCACTTTGAAGAGCGAGATTTCAACCGATAACCAAGAAATTATTGAAAAAACTGACTAGCACAATAAACTGAATATGATAAACTCAATGATACAACTAGGTGACAACCACAAAACAATGCATCTAGTGATATAGCTTGTGGCAATATGCACATACATAATGCTTTAGGTTAAATACATGACAAAACAGCCAAAAACTGTAACTTGACAAGTTGATCATGATCAAGACCTTTTGTCAACATGTCTGCGATCATTTCCTCTGTTGGGCAATATCTCAGCTGAACTACTCCATTACGAACAAGTTCTCGGATGAAATGATATTTAATTTCGATGTGTTTTGTACGTCCATGGAATTGAGGATTTTTTGCTATCTGTATAGCCGATTGGTTGTCCTCATAGACAATAAGCTCCTCCACTGAACTCGCACACAACTCTGAAATGAGTAGTCTCATCCACACTGCTTCTTGTCCTGCACTTGCCAGAGCCATATACTCGGCCTCTGCTGTTGACAGTGCAACACATGATTGTTTTTTGCTTCTCCAGCTCACTGGACAACTGCCAATCTGGAAAAAATAGCCAGATGTAGATTTTCTGTCATCCAAATCTCCTCCCCAATCTGAGTCAGAGTATCCAACACATTTGCTTGACGTTTCCTTGCTGTAAAGCAGACCAAATTTTGTAGTGCCTTTCAGATATCTCATAATTCTCTTCACTCCGATCCAATGCTGAGTATTTGGTCGTGATGAAAACTTGGCAACATTGTTTACGGCATATGTAATATCTGGTCTAGTTCCAACAGATAAATACATGAGGCTTCCAACAGCTGACTGATACATTTTTTGGTCAAATTTCTCTTCATCTTCTGTGCCCTTTACCAATTTGGTACAAGTGTCAACAGGAGTCTTCACTGACTTAGCATCCTCCATGCCAAATTTTTTAAGAAGATTTTGAGTGTAGACAGGCTGACCAATCCAGACTTCATTTGCTTCATCATTCTGAACTACTTTCAACCCAAGGAAATAGTGAAGCTTTCCCATGTCCTTGATATCGAAACCCTTGGCCAGTGCTTGCTTAACATTCTTCAATTGCTCCTCCTTTTTAGCTGCAAGAACAATGTCATCCACATACACTCCAATATTGAACATTTCTCCTTCACATCTTCTGTAGATACAAGGATCACTCTCACTTTGAATAAATCCCATTATATTCAGTTGATCGTTCAACACAGAATTCCAACAGCGAGGTGATTGTTTTAAACCATAAATGCTTTTCTCCAGTTTACACACAAGATGTTCTTCTCCCCTCTTGATGAAACCGTCTGGCTGCTTCATATATACTTCCTCCTCAAGTTCTCCATTGAGAAAGGCAGTAGTAACATCAATCTGATGAATCTGTAAGTCATTCTGTACAGCCAGTGCAATCAGAGCACGAAGTGATTCCAGTCTAATCACCGGACAGAAAGTTTCATCATAGTCAGTGCCGAACTTCTGTGAAAAACCTTGAGCTACTAAGCGAGCTTTATAACGTTCCACTGAACCATCTGCTAAAATCTTGACTTTGAATACCCATTTACTGCCAACTGGTGTTCGATCTTTTGGTAATTCTGTTAAAGTCCAGACTTTATTGTCATCTAGAGACTTAATCTCCTTTGCCATTGCTTCCACCCACTTTTCTTTATCAGAACTCTCCAATGCTTCATCCAATGTAGTCGGTGTTGTTGGCTCCCTTGCTTGACTATCACTAATGCTTGCTCTTTCTCCATAAAATTCTGGAGTTTGCTTCGCTCTCTCAGAGCGTCTCAGAACAGGCTGCACAGTAGCCTCTGAAGTAGCAACTTCATTTTCTAGATGATCAGAAGACTCTTCAGTATTAAGTTCCAACTCCACAAAATGTTTTTCTTCTTCTGTACACAACGTTTCTCCAATTTCACTATTGGTACTTTTTTCATTGAAATGAACATCTCGACTGTAAATCACTCTTGATCTGCTCGAATCATAGAGTCTATAACCTTTCGTTTCCTCTCCATAGCCCAGGAAAATACATTTTCTTGACTTTGAATCCAATTTTTTTCTTTCATCCTTGGCTACATGAGCATATGCGTCACATCCAAAAACACGCAAGTGCTCTACTTGTGGCTTCTGTTTCATCCACGCTTCAAATGGAGTCATGTCTTCAATAGCCTTAGTCGGACTTCTATTTCTCAGATAAACTGCAGTAGATACAGCTTCTGCCCAAAATGCTTGAGGTAGTTTAGCATCAACCAACATAGAACGCAGTGTCTCAACTAGAGTCCTGTTCATCCGTTCAGCTATACCATTTTGCTCGGGTGATTTGGGAACTGTACGCTCATGACGTATCCCTTCTGACTTCAAGTAGTCCTTGAATTCAGTAGAAAGATATTCACCTCCATTGTCAGAACGTAGAACTTTTAGGTGTTTTCCACTGGATCTCTCCACTAGAGCCTTCCACTTCAGGAAATAATTGAATACTTCATCCTTTTTCTTCAAAACATAGACCCATGTGTAGTGGGAGAAATCATCAATGAATGTTAAAAAATACTCAGCTACACCCAAAGATTTTGCATTCACTTTCCCACATACATCACTATGTACTAAAGCAAGTGGCTCCTTTGCTCTTCCACTATTGCTAGTTGGGAATTGAGTTCTGTGATGTTTGCCTTCCACACATGCCTCACAAAAATCAATTTGCTTCAATGCATTAAAATCAAATCCTCTCACCATCTTGCTTCTTGCGAGTCTTTGAAGATTTTGTATTCCGAGATGCCCAAAACGACGATGCCAGATGTTCTCATTTGTCTTGTGATTTGCAACATTGACTTTCACATTACCCATTGAGCAATTCAAATAATACAGACTTCCAATTTTTGATCCTTCCGCTATTAACTTCCCTTTTGCATTATATATTTGGCAACCTTTCTCATTGAAATCAGTAGTGTTGCCCAATTCCGTCGCCTTTGAAATGCTCAGTAAATTGTAAGACAACTTTGACACATACAGAACATCAAGTAATCTGCACTCGTTCCATTTCTTGTTTGGCAGTTTCATATTCACAAAAATTATTCCTCTGCCAGTTGCCTTCAAGGTGCGTCCATCTCCAATCGAAACATCAATAGGATGTTTCAAATCTTCAAGTTTGTCAAACAGTTCACTGTCACAGCACATAATGACAGCTTGCTCCCGAGTCTATAATCCATTTACTAGGAGTACTAGCTGAGAGCACTTTGTGACTGACCATCAGAGCATCACTTCCGCTGTCTGCGCTGCACTCGTCCACTACAGAAGCTTTGTTTGCTTTCTGCTTTCCATGGCGGTTAGGCCTAAACTTCTTCTTCTCACCAGATAAGAGATGACAATTCCGCTTGATATGACCTGTTTTCCCACAATGAAAACACTCCACAGATTTCCTTTTGAATCTACTTGTCATTGCCTTTTCATGACTTGATCCAGATCCTTCACGATCCTTCAATTTTCTCTCCTTGTGTAACAAACGCTCTGTTACTACGTCCAAATTTGGTACGTCAGTACTTGCCTCTAGAGCTGTTACCAACATGTTGAAAGGCTCAGGTAAACTTGCCAAAAGATGCACCACTCGATCCTCCTCTTTGATTGGATCACCTATGACAGCAAGTCCCTCAAATAACTCTGTCAAAACTTTTATGTGCTTCTGGACTGACTCCCCTTCTTTCAACCTCAATGAATACAGTTTTCTGCGAAGTTCCAGCTTATTTGCCCATGTTTTCTTTTGAAATTGATCAGACAACTTCTTCCAGACTACAATAGGGTCATCAGGCTCCCCTAGTAGATACAGCAATGAGGGCTCAACGGACAAAACAATAGTAGCTAGAGCACGGTCCCTTCTGCTCATGAATTTTGCATATTTTTCAGCTTGTGCTTGACCAGGAGCACCTTCTGTTCCATTCACAATGTTCCATAGTCCATCTTTTATCAATGCCATGCGACACTGAATTTTCCAGGTTGGATAATTTGAACCATTCAATGGAACCAGAGTGACAGATTTTGATTCTGCCATATTTCACTCCTCTACAGCTAGCAGTCCTTAAATATCCACCAGCTAAATCTCTGCCCAAGTGTCTGGGCCCATAACCTATTGAAAAAACTGACTAGCACAATAAACTGAATATGATAAACTCAATGATACAACTAGGTGACAACCACAAAACAATGCATCTAGTTATATAGCTTGTGGCAATATGCACATACATAATGCTTTAGGTTAAATACATGACAATGTATAGTTGTAAGTGTTTATTTCCAACAGAAATCAGTAGCAACCAATTTGTTGCATGCATGCCATGTATTATCCTCATTGAATAATGTCATCCACATTCATGTATCTACCAGTCACTCACTATCTAAAGGATGCCACATAATTTCATCTATAGAGTTACAACTATAACATAGTGATGCATCAATAGTTAGGCTAATCTTGAAAAAGGATGAGTTGGCAAAAATGAGATGACATTCCACTCTAGTAGACTCCAGTGTGTTATGTTTAATTTTTCCTTCTGGAGTATTGTCATTTGGAATAAGGAAGGAAATTCTCCTCTGACTGCCTCCATTGACTGAAAATCTCTAGTAATTTTGAGTATACATGTACAAGTACGCAATGTAGCATTTACACTGGAATATACTGAGTAGTTTCATAATGATAGTTTACGTGGGAATATTCTGGATGAAAATAGTACCTTTTGTGTGCAGATTTGCAAGTCTAATGTAAAACTCTACGTAGTCAAAAGTTCTTGAAATTAAAATGTCACTATTAAGATAGTTATTAATTGACTCACATAGAACTTGAATAAAATCATTAAACTTCGACAAAATGATATTAAATAGTTAGGATGATACTACAATGGCTAGTTGGAATGAAATGGCAACAGCTAGTTGAGATGTAATGACAACAGCTAGTTGGAACTGAAATTATAAATACTTTATGAAAGTAAAGCTATGCTGAAAGAGCAACTCATGTCAATATTATATAATTGTGTTAACAATTACATATAAGTTATTTATAATTCTCAATTTTAGTGCTCAGCATAGTTAATCACATGAAATTTCTCTGTAATAAATTAATTAAGTGTTTTAAAAACTACTGATATAAGCAACATCAATATCATATTAATGGCTTTTTAAACACCCTATGCTTTATTGATAAGCTGCATTCTATTTCATGTTATATAATCAATAATATGTACTTTTACATAGTACCAAATTGCCACTTTATAGTAATAAATCAATGGATGAAATAAACTAGACATTTAGATTCAATACAGCTACTACAAACACTTTTATAAAGTATGACATTTGACCATTGACGATGACTTCTTACTCTTCAAATATTAACAGTCTCATACATATCTAAGAAAGAAGTGAATTCATTTGCTGAAAATAGTGAAAGCATTATAATCTGAGTCAACGGCTTACCATTATTATTCAAGTCATTTGCAATCAAATGATTATCGGCAGCAATTTCCCTCTATATTAACAATAATAATATTAGATAATTAGCATGAATCAGCATTTTATAAATTGAGTTTAAATAGAAATATTTAAAATAAATTTTTGTTTTAACATGGGACATAAACAAATAGGACCAAATACTTTCAATGTACCTAGCAGTTGTCATCATTTTTAATTCAGGTAAAGTTCAGAATCAATCATCTAGGTAAGATTCATAATATTCAATGTATGTTACATTATATTATTTTATTGATGAGTAAAGGAAAGTTCATTTTTCTTTTAGTTTCATTGAACACAGCAGCCATACAAAGATAGTAAGAGAAGCTTTAATAATAGTTTATAAAATGATTTCTATTAGCACAACAGACTGTTGATTTTTTTAGAAATCTTCACAAAAAAAGTGCTCACAGATATTAACAAGAGAAGTATGATATAATAATATATTATAGTGTGAAATTGAAATATTGCTTTTCTACTGTTTTTTAATGATTGGTGAATAGTAATATATAGACTAGATCTATAATAGCATAGATAGGCATTGTAATGATAGAAAAATAATATTCTGTTTATAAGTTATGTAATAATTAGTGGAGAGAGATTACGCATTGTAAGGCTTTTGACTGATGTATTTTATTACATATTACATAAGCATATGAAGTTGGATGACTTAAATTTTTATTGCAATTTATTTATTTCAGGTAAAAACTATTTTTAATTTTTTTACCCATAAGACACATTACAATCAGATTTTATTGTTATTGAATATTCTTTTCCTATGTTTGCGTAGAATGCTGCATATGACAAAGTTCAGGTCAACATGCACAACATTAAAAATATAATAACTTCCAACATACTTTTTCTCTTCATTGTGATGGTAAATACTACTATTATTATGACATGAATAATGATGGTCAGAAGACATGTCACGGCAACACTCAGTATTATTGGAAGCAAGTTGCTAGAACATGTAATTAGTGCTTCATTTTTGCATTGTTCACACATACTCAGAGAATCCTGGTCATCAGACTGAAATGTATAATTGACCGATTCGGATTTACGATTGATAGCTAATGGAGCATCTGAAAATTGTATACACAATATAAAATATATAATAAAATGGTTCATAATAACATAAGTATTAATTTTTTTCTTTTTAATATGAAATAATTTTTTTTTCATTTAGATTAAGTTAGGAACATTCCATATTCAATGTGTGCGTAACGAACGCAAAAATACATTATTAGCAACTCACATAAATAAATTAACTCACTAAAAATAATACAAAAAACAATACTACTACAATAATTACTTACTGGTAGTTGATGTTATAGGAAGTGTGTCATCCCAGAAGTCTCTTCTCCAAGTTTCATTTATGCATTGTATAATCATATTATCATATAATAAATGTACCATCATTCGGTTACTGTTGGTAATGCTATAAAATAGTATTGTGGAAGTTTTTATCAGCTTATATTCTAAATAAAAATATACAGAGATTTCACCATTATAAGTCACTAGTATAACAAGTATTATTGAATGTTATGATTAATACATTTAGTCTCAATATTCCACAGACTTACATTTGAATAATCTGAACATTCAATTCTAGTTACTTATTAAAAACATTTATATATAAATAATTACCTCTGTATGGATTTTGAAACTCACTTATTATAAAAGTAGAATATATCCTGTGTGGGCAGTCATTAAATGCTATAGTGATGTTATGTACTGTACTGTTATCAGTGTTGTGGATGATGAGATCTTCCTGTGTGTAGGATTCAGGAGGATAAACTGTTATAACGTATCTTGAAGTATTGTAATAGGATGGTGCCCATGTAACTTGGTAGTTTGAATGATCCACTGTAGTTGGTGTTAAAGTAATGTTCAATGGTACTACAGTATTTTCTACATATTGTAAAAAGACATTTACATTTATAGAGTCCTCCCTATTAGTGAACCACTAACTTACTATTTTGTGGGTAGTAATTGAGTGTGTCAGCATTACACCTCACAATTGCAGAAAGTGTAGCTTCAATAGTCAGGACAGTCAGAGAGAATGATGAATTACCATCAAGTAACTGAGCAATAACTTCAGTAGAATCTATCGTGGTCCTTACAATTCTCTGTCCTGTATGTAGCACAGAATAATGAAGACTTAGGCTACTTGACCTCTCCCCAGTACTAATACTAGTAACTGTCCAAACAACAAATGAATCATGTTGAGAGCACATAAACTCAGCTACATCAGAGAAGCACAAGGTTCTGGTAGTGTTCACTTGATAGAGATCAGCTACACATGCTCCACAGCAGTAAGTGACTATTATCAGATAGAAATACAATTCCTTAAGTCTGCATAACATTTTAAAGAATCTTGGCTCCCAATAGACCAGTGATGAAATGACAACAGGACCTAGTCTGGCGTAGCCGACCCTTTACCTTCATTTTATTAGTGGGCGGGGGAAGGTAAAGGGTCCGCTACGCCAGACTATACAGGATATCCTATTTCACGCGAATAAAAAATTTTAATTTCGCCTTACGTAATGCGGTCACGGGCGCACGCTAGGCATACTCTGGCGTAGCCGACCCTTTACCTTCCGTTATTGTGGGCGGGGGAGGAAGGAAAGGGTCTGGTGTCATGAACGTATAGTAGTTGTTCAATGGAATGTAGAAAACGTCATTCGCCATCATTCTGCGGTCTAGTGGTTTTCTTAGTATAGATTGCGCTGAAATTTTACCAGCCATGGCTGCAAGTTCTTCATCTCCGATTTGTCTGGCTTGTGGAGAACTCGCAAAGAAAGACAGAATACTCCTGGATATTTCAGGGAGAGTTACCATTTATTAGAAAGAGATTATATCTCAAGAACTAGAAAAGACCCAAGCACAGATTGATGTAAATGAACTTCTGTGTCCTGGACCAAGTTTCATGTGCAGAAAATGCTTCTATGCCTATGATAAATTGCTGCTAGCCAAAGAGGTAGGCCTGTTAGTTCATGTTGAGTGTATTAAGTGGTTAATAAGTGCAATTAATATTCTGAGAAAACCAGATAGGAATTAATTGTAGCTAGCTATAGCTCTGTATTACATTCTTAAGCAAAGCTATGGAAAGACTTTAGTATATGCTCACTCCTCGCTTGTCTCAAGAGCTCCTGTGGAGTCGATTTGTAAATACTCATAGTATTCCAGGACGCAATATTCCCTGTGACTTATTCCAAGAACATCTCAACTGAGTGTGCAAGGAGGCTGTTCGGGGGCTTCGGGCAAATAAAACTGAGAAGGCAATCACAAAGATAGGGAAGACATTGGGAACAGTGGTACCAGTTCTTGACAACTATGACACTGAAAATGGAGTTACCCATGTGTCTGGTACAAGGTGCCAAGCTCAGGAAAAGATGTCAACATGATTATCGAACATTTGCTAAAAAACACAATATTTTCAATTAACCAGGGCAGATGTCACTCTTGTTTTAGTACACCTCGGGATGTTTTACATGTATTGGACAAAGACACTTTAATTAAATGGATCATTGATCATGATCTGCATCAGTATGAATTTCATCACATTTGTAAAAAAAAAAATATAATCTTGGAAAAAAATGTCAGAAATCAATGGGAATTTTTTTTAATTATTCTTTTGAATTTGAGATGAAAGTGAAAGATTAGTGATTATCAGAACATAAAGGTCCATCATAACTACGCGAGTACTCATCAAAATCTTGAAACAAGGTATCTCTTCTACATGCAACATCATTATTTGAGTATACAGTCATTGACTTATCCACATATCTCCTTCTGCCAGTATTCTTAACAAGAACTGCTAAGGAAGGAGGAAGACTGCCACGACCAGCACGACCTGTCTGTTGAATATAAGACTAGCTTGGCGAATGTCATGACAATCAACCCCCATCCCAAATGCCATTGTAGCAATTACGACACGTAATAGAATTACTGGTAAACAGGTTCTCTTCTTTACTATCTCTTCCGTTCAGTTCTTGTACATATCGACCAACCTGAATCTAGGGAGATCTGGTGCATCAGATGGTTCTGTAAATGAGTTTCCCAGACAGTTCTTAAAATACAGATAAATGTTTGCACAGTCTCTATAGTTTGTGCAGTACACAATCATTCGAGGGCATGCTTGTCGCTCTTGGTGAAGTATTTTTGAAATCAAAGAAAACGTTTCTTCAACTGAGGAAGTCTGGACATGATTTCACAGAGGTCGTGAAACAATTAATTCATTTCTCATTCCAATGATACCTGCAATATCTCTTCTGAGTGTTTTTGTAGCTGTTGCTGTCAGTGCCATAATATGAACGTGTGATGGTAGTAAACTTCTTATTTCACCAATTCTCAGAAGTAGCCTCCTAAATGTATCTCCCCTGATTTTTTTAAGATAACAATTAATTATATTTTTTACAAAATATGTGAAACAGTATTGTGACATACCATTTTTTCACTGTGTGAGCTTCATCCACTATGAAAGCTCGAAGCTGATGAGAGTATACTTCTCCTATGAGCATTTCTCTCCATCTTCTACTTGCCAGAATCATCTCTGGAGTGAAATATACTATTTGATATGCTCCTTTTATAAGCTGATGTTTTAGCTCTCCAGAAACATAACAGGCTTTAATACCCATTCTGGACAAAACTGTAACCTGCAAATAACATTCTTAATAGCTAAAAATCATAAACTGCGGTTTTTTTTCTTACCTGGTCCTTCATTATAACAGTCAGAGGTGTTACTACAACAATAATAGAGTTGGCCTCTGGAAACAGTCTGTCGTAAAGTAGAGGCAAACACTGGAAACAAAGACTCTTCCCAAATCCTGTTGGAAGAACAACAAAAACATCCCTTCGTAAGATCCCTGTGATTACTTCTAGTTGTTCTGATTTCACTAAATATCCAAGTTTTTCAAAAATGGACATCACTTCAGACCGAGCGGTCGACATCGCAGACATTGTAAAACGCACTTCTCTCCAGACTCGAGGTTGGGTAAGATATGCAATTAAGTCGATTCAAGCAATCTGATTGGAGCGCAACTATAGTTGCGCCGGAACAACTACTATACGTAAGGGTCGGCTACGCCAGACTGCGCTAGGCACTGTGGATTGATTGCTTGGTGGGACTAGGGTGACACTAAGCGAGAGAAAGAATACGAACGTTTGAAGATTGCCTCGGGGACAGTATTATCGAACGATAGAGCAAGCTCTAGGCTTATGGGAAAGCATAAATTTGACGCTAAGGAGCTGTTCCCGACTTAAAAGTAAAAAAGTACTTGCACCATTTGGCAAAAACTTTTATGGCATCGCACTGAGGCTCTTAGTAAGCACACTAGTAAGGTTGGAAGTATGGTTTCATGGCTGAAGCAGTTTGCTACTCGGTCCTAGAGGTAAGAGAAAGTGTTTTTGCACACATCTGTCTTACATTCAGGAAGAATTTGTTGATATTTATTTAGGGTGTGGTTATTTTGAACTGAGCAATCTGTTATAAATTTTGTGAACAGAGAAGCTTTTTATGGCTTTTGTGTATGAAAACAGGTACATAACAAAAGTGATAGAATATTTGAGTGTATTCAGTTTGGTACTACTCCAAGGTGTCTTTACTTTTGTTGTGCTGGTAAGCTACATTGTGGACTGAATAGTTGGTGATCTTACTATCAAGTGCAACTGGTCATAGCATAATAGAAGTATATGTCAGAGGGCTCCCTGCACCTGTTCTATAACAATATTTATTTTTACTTATTGCCATAAAGAATGTGGTTAAAATTCCTGTAGAAATCGCTACTTTTCTGAATCATCAATTCCGTTCTCTCGTCAGAGTCCTTGACCATCTAGTAACTACTGCAGTCACTACACCCATCAGTACTGAAGTCATTCTTGCTGTCATCAAACTCCTCGTCACTACTACCAGAGTTACTGCCATCCTGGTCACTGCCATCCTTGTCACTGCCATGCTGTGCCAGGTCAAGAATATTGTCTTCATTACTAGGATGCTTAAGTGCCAGTGTTCCACTAGCCAAGATAGTTTCTACTTGTCTTATCATGAGCAGTTATAGCTAAAGTAATATTGGTTTCTGAATAATTATTCTGTGTACCTTTATTATATTATGAAATTTTCAATTTATACTTTATCAGAAAGAAGTCTTATTGTTGTGACAAAATTTACTCAACATTTTCTTATGGCAGTCTATGTATTTTATAAGCCTAAAATATACTTATAACAATATAGAATCGTCTGCAATTGTGATTGGTGGCTTCCTTGACTCCACAAAGCTGTAGGGCGAAATGGATGCGAAGACGCATTTTTGACGCATTTTCGCGTCCTCCACGGTTATCGATTTTTCTCAATTGACGAGTATTTGCTTCTTCCAAGTTTTTATAAACAATTTGACTATGATAAGGTAGAGAAAATTAGACCTTTTCCTGTTGAACAAAACAACAACTTCTTATACTATTTCTTAATATATAGTACTTATTATAATATGAGTCAGAGTGTGATATGGCAAAAAAATATACAAGCAGGCTAATTTATTTTCAGCAGCTGCTAAAACATCAGCTGTGGGATGCCCCTATAACTAACTTTAGCTGTGGGTTACCACTTCTGTAGTACTAACTACTTCAGTAAAGATATCTAGTGTGGAATAAACCACTTATTACACTCAGTCAGAGTGATTACTAGATATTTCACTCTCAGGCTTTATTTTCACTCACATCTGGCTCTTCTATCTTTGTCAAGTAGGCTACACAGGGGGAAGGTAGCTGTAAAAACCAAGAAAAGTGACAAGTTTGGCCTGGTTGCTATAACTACTAGGGTAATGAGCTTGCCCAGTACAGAGTGAAATAACAACCTGAAATACAGTGAGTTATGTCTCACGGTCATGTACCTAATGATATCATTGTGAAGATATCTAGGGTGGAATAAATTATGTTATATAAAATAGTAATAAAAACCAAAGTATTTTTTGTGCATCAATATAATTATAACTATTAAGACAATTTTAAAAAGTCTGATGCATAGTGCATATCAATAATGGATTATTATTTGCTCACACTTATTGTCAATATTATTAGTTATAGTAAATAGGTGAAAAGATAATTTTTTTGAAAATGACAATTAAAATAAATAGGTAAAATTTCACTTATTGACATAACATAGCTAACACAAAAACTATTAATAATAAAAAATCAATTGTATACTTGGTATCAAAATCTCCTCAAATGGTAATCATACAGAATTCCACACAGATTGAATAGTTCATTTATAAATTGCTAATTACATCATGCTGAATTTATTATAACAGATTCCTACAAAGCATAAATGTAAACTAAGAAGTTCCTATTGTAGTAACTTTTGTATCTGTCATACATACTCACATACTTAATGAAGATATATTTAGGAATTTTATAACTAACATGCAGACGTCATACAGATAATTAATAACTTATTTATGACACAAAGCTCCAGTTTTGGTAGTGCCAAAGTTAATGTTTGATGTATACTAATCAATATTTGAAATATGAACGACTTTATAATTAACTTAACAATTTAAAAAAATAATACTATAAAACATTGCAATACGTCTTTTACACTGTACAAATAACACACAGCACAAATTCTTACATTTTTCCAATACTTTAAAAATTGTATTTAGGTTCTATCTTCATTCTACTTTCTGCTGTAATTTTTCATATAAAAAAGAAATTATTGTTCCCTTATCTTTAAGTTTCATACAAATATCATCCAATGATGCTCAGTTTATAATTATTGGAATGAAAAAACTACCCAGTTTGGAATGCTCACTAGAATGACCCTTGTTGCAGTACTTTTCATTCACTAGTAGTACTATTCCTGATTTTATTGTCTATTACAATTGCAATAATTTCTGCACACTGCTACTTCTATTGCTATTCCTGATTACCTATTGTAATGTCTAACTGACGATTGCAAACAATTAATTTTCGAACAATTTCGGTGTCAATTAAGATCTTGTAATTTAGATTTTCTTTGGATGGAATATTTTGGAAATCAAAATGTTGATTATGTGGTGCATTATACATTACCACTATATCCACACAATTAATTAAGCATCAGTGCCAGTGCATAAGGCCATGTTTTCCAACAATTGGCCATAACACCTACAGTTAAGAAATCTATTTAAAAAAATATGTCAAGAGTTGATTTGATGTACTTTCTCAAAACAATAACCACCTCTATAATAATTAGCAAACTAGTTTCAGTGGAAGTAAACTTGATTATATAGTTTTTCTGCTTGTTGTGTAAGTTCATGAATATTCACACTATTGAAAAGATAATATAGCTAAAAAAGGTCAATAGATTCTATCACAATTTTTTGAATTATACAACATCTTTTATCCATTGCTAACTCCCAAATATGTTGATGAGATTGTAAAAAAGAAACAATGTAAGAGTTATGCACATTGTTTAAGATTATGTAATTGTCATGTTTTCTTAAAAAATATAATATTATAAATTTCCTTTTTATATAGTTCACTGTAATAATGTAAAAGTGTTTTCTAACATAGCAACTTGCTCTTTCAATCTGTTTATGTAATGTTCATACAACAATAGATATTGGCCTATGTATCGGTAATAATGACTACTATATTTTATCTTGATGTTCTAATGCTGAACCTGAAGCTAATAGAACAATCTAGTCCAAAATATATTTACAGTTTATCAGTTGTGTGGTGGACAGTTACCTTGTACTGTATTAAAGAATGTTGTACTTATTAAATGTATAAAATTAAAGGAAATTTTTTCAATGTGAGTCATGAACCAGACATTGAGAGTGATGACTATTACTAATAATTATACAAAATTGTGACATTTATGTACTGTCTTATTTTAGTATATGTAAATATCATTGTCAATATGATGACTTCTTATTCTTCAGTTGTTAATAGTCTCATACACATCTGAGAAAGAAGTAAATTCAGTAGCTGAAAAATGAGAAGGCATTATATTATAATCTGACTCAATGGCTTACCAGGTGAGTCATGAGCAGTCAAACGATTTTCAGCAACAATTTCCCTCTAATTTAAATATGTTAGCATGAATCAGCATTGTATTTGTTTGCACTTAATGGAACTGTATAAAATATTATTGTTTTAACCTGAATCTTATATAATAGGACAAGATACATTCATTAACTGTTTAGTTTATGATGTACCTGTTGCATGTTGACCTGAACTGTGGAATATGCAGCATTCTATACATATAAAAATTAATATTACAAATCTGTATTCAATAACAATACAACTAATTTTCTTGTCTTTAAAAACAACATTTAAATAATTGTTAAAAATAAAGTATTTTTTTACCCGAAGTAAAATATTATATCCTAATAAAAAATAATCAGTTCACTTTATAAACATTAAAATGCCATAGTAATACATAATCTCCCTTTTTTATAAGAATAATTTTTGTCTATAAGTATTGCTTATACTTCTATCTTAGCAATACTTATAGACAAAAAATATTTTAGCTGTATTATACCACTATTTAACAGTAAGAATACCATTGCCTCCTATTCATACTATGATATCATACCTTGCTTGTCACTATTCGTGTGTGCTTTAATTGGGAAGATTTCTGGAATTATTATAGTATATTAATGAAGACTTAGCTAATACACTATAATATATTACATTAATTCTCTTATTACCTTTATATGGCTACTGTGTTCAGTAAAACTGAATTAAAAATGATCATTTTAACTCATCAATAATACTGTAATTTTACAATATAAAATACTATGAATCTTACCTAGACAATTGATTCTTTCAGTGAACTTTGGGATGGGGTCGACGACCTAGCTAACACAAAAACACTTGAGGGTCAAAGTATAAATGACATACGTACATCCACACATGAATACAAACAAACAAAATAAAATCCCTGATTTTCAATTGTGTTGACCCTGATAGTGTCTCGCTCACTTCGCTCGCTCACCAATAATATACTTGAGTGTTAATAATGATGATAACATGAGTAATTCATTATCTGACCTCCTGAGTTTGTAAAAAAAATAGAGATTGAATGGTGAAGCATTGTCACAATCAGTGGAAGGCCAGATTTAGTAATTAATGTTTATTTTGTAGCAAAAAAATCAGTGAAATCACGAGGAAATGATAGCGATTCTATAGCATTACAAGCACTAACTGAATAACTGTACATTTATCATAATAATAATAAGATTATTCAATGCATAAATAAAACTTGGGGAATAGACTTATAGGATGAAACACTATTTACAACATTAATTACCAGTAAATAGTAGAAAGAAGCAAAAACTAATAATTGTAGCATAATGTACCTTTTGTGATATCTTTACATATTTGATTTATCTATAGGACTATTATTACAATATTGAATTCAAACAGTTAATAAACTTGTATATACATGCTTTGGCAAAAAGAATAATTCATACTCATAATGTATTTTTTGCTACTAAAACACACAAGAAATACAGGTTTCCATTCTGAAATTTTTATCAATATCAATATTTTTATCAATATTATATACACACATAATATTAAATGATATAATATATAATGTATAAAATTTTCAGATGCTTGTGAAATTCTATTAAAGGGTAACTGCGGTGAAAAAAAAAATTCTGCAAACATTATAAATAATACTCTTATATCATGATAAAACATGGCCCAAACCATTTGACCCAAAACTGAGTGGATGCTTCAAAATAGCACCTATATTTTCAGCTATTTGGTTTATTAATTTTCACTTCCTGTTGTGGGCATGGCCTCGCTATGACGAGGAAAAGGTTTCCTGTCTACCCACATTGGCTGGACACTATGGATACTGAGAGTGCTTCTAGCAGCCAGTGCTCATAGGTTAAAAATCTTCAATGCTGATAGGGTAAACTCTTTGTAGTGTATGTATAAGGCAAGAGATCACTCTAACGATCATTCCAATATTACTCCTTTTATTGTTGTCAAAGGACTAAATTGAACTGAGTTAAATTCATTGTTTTGTGTTGCTGTTATTGAAACTCTTGCAGCAGTTTCTCTGAAGAGAATAATACTTAGTGTGAATACAGAAATGCTCATCAAGTTGTTGATACAATTGTGCCTCACAGTTTCCTTGTTGAACAAGGAATAAGAAATATCTAGTGCATATTGGGTAAGGGGTCATTAATAATGATAGGGTTAAGAATCCCTAATGCTCATGGAGTAAGGGGTCGCTTTATTTTATACTCATCATAGCACAAGATGTTAGTCAAATGATCATGATGTAGTGGTCACTCTAATCCTGATCATAGGGTGAGGTAGAACTTTAAATGATAATAGGGTAATCATTGTTCTTAATGTAAAAGAATTGCTTCTATTTTCTATGATGCATATCTAATATTAAAAATAAATCACTTCACTTCTTTCATGGTAAAAATGGGTCATAAATATGTGATAGTATTTGGAAAAAGATACCAATATAATGAAAATTAGATATTTATACCATGAGCTCAATCTCTGCAGTGTTTTGATACCAATGACTTGGCTAGGCACTGTATAGGTCACTAAATAGAGTGCAATCTGAGCATCCAAATAGAAGTGAATACAAGAAAGCAGGACATAGTGGTGATGTTGTGTACTGTACTGTTATCAGTGTTGTGGATGATGAGATCTTCCTGTTTTTAGGATTCAGGAAGATAAACAGTTATCATAATATCTTGAAGAGTGGTAGTTGGAAGGCACCCATGTAACAGTATAACTTGAATTACCACTTGTAGTGGGAGTTAAAATATCTTCTGATGGCATCAGAGATTACTCATATATTAATTATTTATATATAACTGCTGAGCAAAATGCACTCCAAAATAATAAGCAACTTTTCTCTAATTTACAGTGAAATTAGAATATGCCTTTCCACAAACATTGTAGTCATAATCAATTAATATTAATCTTACCATTGGCACCTACATTTATGAGAGCAGCCTAAGAAGCTATCAATATTATATTAACAAGAATAGAGAAACATGATAATGTGCATTTACTATTGAGAGGTTGGTAAGTAATGGTCTGTAAATTACACTCAATTGTAACAGATAAAGAAGCTGAAAATAGTCAAACTACTATTAATAAAAGATGAGTCACTAAATATGACTCTAACTGTCACTGGAGTATAATCTAATGAAGCCTCTCTTATCTGTACTGATGACTGAGTTACAAATGACAGCAATGGAGTTGTTGATGTTGCACTTGATACTCGCCAAGAAAGAATGACTTGATGTTCAGAACATACAAACTCAACTACATCTGAATAGCAGAGTGTTCTGGTACTATTCGCTTGGTGTAGATGACCTACACATACTGGAGATAAATAGAGTGCCCCCTGACAGTTTAGAAAGCATATTATACTACAAAAGTAAGGTGATATTGTAGCTTGAGAAAGGTTCTGCAATATTATTGAGTAGCTCTATATTATATTATATACACCGCTAATATCAATAACAATGTAATAGAAAAACTAAAACACTGTTTGGTGAAACTTAATGTCAGACTGGAGGTATGTTATATAATTATTCAGTACTACGAAATATTCTTGCAGAAAGAGTATGCATACTTGTCAGTTTAGCCCAAAATAAAGGGAATTACCGAATATTAACTGGTCTCTTACTAAAGTAGAGTATACCTAAATGGATGTTATCCTCAGATCAGGTCCCAGCTCAGTGTTCAAACTTAAACCTGACGACCTCGCTGCTTTAGTGATAATATTACTATCAGGCAATACTATTACTGTATCATGTCGCCTTAGCCAATAAACTCTGCTATATGTGAATAACATTGTGAAAGTGTCTTTCACATTTTCATAAATTTTAGGCTTGTATTTAAGAATTTATATCAAAGGCTCATTTGCAGTTACTGAAAATTATTCAGGATGCATTCAGTTTCTTTAGAAGTGTGATCTTTTCAAATAAAAAAATTATATTTGTCTATCTCAATTAGTATAAAAGTAAATAAAGCAAATTTAGCACCATGTTTAAACATCACTAAATTAAATGAACTAATATTACAATTATTTAGTATTTTTCAAGTACTTATGTACCAACAGTATGAGATAGTTCCTTTTAAAATTATTCATCCAAAAAATATCTTATTTATATTATCTGTACACTGAAATGCTGAAAATGAAACTTAAGAACTATCTATTCCAAAATTTGTGTACATGTGTTGTTTATCAAACATGCAGTGCTTGAACTCAAATCAAATAACAATACACAAACTTGTGAAAACACTTTGAGCTTGCAATAACAAGAGCTTTTTGGAATTTGAAGTAGTGAATACTTTCTTGAAAGTATATGTCAGGGATATCTACAGAGATGCTTAGCAATAACTTTAGCTCCATATTGCAACCAAAACTACAGTTTTACCTAGGAAATTTACATTTTAGTGTATAAACACATTGTAATAATATAATATGAAAAGTAGCTACTTATTCCATTATATTGAAAATATATGAGCGAGCTATATAGTGTAATTATCTTGTTATTACTTTTTATGAATACATATTCTAACATAATATTTCATGATTCAGCTGTGAATTCTTCAAAACACATAATATCTCAATAAAGCAATGCTTACATTTGTGATGGTCCCACACAATAGGAGCTAAAATACTTGCTTAATAAAACAATAAACATCTTTAACTTGCAGTACCTATAAAAAACATAGGTATACAATATCACAGTAGCTCTCAAAGACTGATCACCAAAAAAAAGTATACTTCTACAGTAATGAATTTAATATGCAAAAATATCTTCACTTCTTTTAAAACAAGTTGTGGTGAGATGATGCTCTGGTAGCTATAAATCAATGTTGATAGTATGTTTTATTCTGATTATAGTTAAACTTCTCTAAGCATCAATTTATTACAACGTGAAGCTACATTTTTGATGCACCAGTGACTATAAGCTCTAACATTTTTACTGTTTTAGCAACTGAATTCATTACTTCCTCAAATGCACAGACTATTTATACCTGAAGAATGAGGAGTCATCATTGTTAACTGTTACTGATACTACAATAATATTCAGTAGCTATAAGTCAAGCCTCATGATGTAGTAGTAATTTGAATTTCAGAAGTCTTTCTCGTGTCATTGACGATTTAAATGCAATATTATTGACGATAATAAATAACTCATTATAGTGGTACAGAATATGGAGTTAGTGTAAATGTGTTAGGTATAACAAATGTTAGTATAATTATAATCATAACAATTGATGCATTTTTGGCTGTAACAAAAAATTCAGAGTATTTCTTGCAGACAAGCTTCATTACAGATTAGTTATCAGGGATTCAACTAATAAAATGGGAGTTTAAGATTGTAAAATAGATTATTGTTAATTAGTCGTTATATTTTATTATCCTCTTAATTACAAAAACATACTGCTCTTGAACACAAATGTTATAATGTAATTAATGCAAGAATACAAAAGAAGTACTAATATATATTCTACATGAATTGATAGTAGTATAGTAGTTTAAAAATACTATTATTGATACTTAATTATCTGGCTATAATCTCTGAATTTTGACAATACAATTGAGAGTTAGATCACTTTACATAAATATCTGCTAGTTGAAGTTTGAAAAGTAAACAGCTATTGTATATAAGTTATGATGTGCATCCAAGAACTTTCAATAATATTATTATAACATTCTAAACTTATAATACAATAATAACTAGATAAATACAAATGATCTCACATAATTCACAATTTTCTGAATATTTAATTGAAATATACACTAAAGAGAGAAATAAAAACTAGAATGTAATTTTCTAATTATGATATAGCCATTTCTATTAATTTTTTCTAAATTATAAAACCCATAATTAAACATACATTTATATAATATAATTTGGCATAATGTTTGAAATATCGTTTATAGCTAAATTTCAGTACTAGTACATTGCAAAAAAAACTTAATGCACAAAAAAATTACTCACAAAAACAGACCAGATAGTAGAAAGTTTATTATAAAAACCATTATTGCAGTGCATTGTTCCTACAACTATTTCTCATAATTCAACTAGATAATTGTTTGGTGCAGCACATAAGTGGCTTAGCTAAGCACATCCTGAAACTACAAGATTTAAAGCAGGTGAGAAAGGATTGACTGATGTAGCTACTTAGCTACATGTAGAAGTGAAAGAAAAGATACAGAAAAGACTAAGTTACTGAGTAGCAGGAGAGGTAGATTAAGGAGAAAGGGATGACTCAAGTAACAAGAGAGTAGGAGATGGAAAGCATGAATAATAATATCTTTTGCTACTGCATATACAATTTGAAAACATTACACTGTAAACCAAAAGGTGTGTAGTTCACACCAAATTAAGCATGAATCACTTGTAACAATAGTCACACCAAAATATGGTGTGATGCGCACACCTCATCGTTTGGGTGTGAAGTACACACCAAATTTAGTGTGAATTCTCACCACAATCACTATGAACTCATACTTACATTAATGCTGAATTATTCTAAGTTACATTGATTCTAGTAACACATATCAACATTTTTTTTCCAAAAAGAGATTGGTGTAATCCCAGATCTCATTAATCAGACGACTAAAATCTTAGTCAACTCTCTTATCTAGCACACAAGTGTACAAAACATTTATAAGGTAGATTACAGTGATAATAGCGTTGGGTTTTGCCTGCATATGAATATAACTAATGTTCGGTAAAGGGTCCATGCTATTCCATTGAGTGTGAATTTCACACTAAGTGTGCATTCACACTAGGAAGAAAGTGTGAAGGACACACTATGCATAGGTGGTGGGCACTCACACCACCAGTTTGGTGTGAATTTGGTGGGTCTTCACGCTATAATTTTTACAGTGTAGTAAGTCAAGTGCCATAGAGTGGCAGAGTACTCGCTTGTATAATTGATGTGTACATTTTTCTTCATAACTTACTATTACTTTATCATCAGCAGCTTCTTCCAACACATGCTGACATGCCTATACTTCACTGATATCCCAACTCTGAAATAGAGTATATTTGAAATGGGAAGTCTGAGCAACACTAAACTTTCCCTAACCTGTCCAGCGACGTCGGAAGCCACAGCTACAACAGCTCAGAGCCCACGCTCTATAAGGCCTGCTTCCTAGAGAAAGCAAAATGGAACTCACAGTGTGGGTGGAAAGGAGGACTAGGTCGGAGAGAGGTATGACTTTAATAGGCACTTTTTTTTTTTGGGGGGGGGGGGGGTGACTACCCGTCTTCGCGCATGGGCCAGGAAAGATTCCAGTTTCACCTGATATTTCCCATCCGTTTCCAGGAATCTTCGATACGTTCGATCTCAAAATATTCCTGAACCGCACGCTTTATAAGACAAAAGTGCGCATATTATTTCACATTTCATTCGTTGCGGCCGCTGAGGAGCGGTCTAATCTGGTGGGAGATGCAAATGGCTGGAGCAGTGAACGTGAGTTATTGTCATTGGGTTGTAGGGCCTCGTAGCTAGCTGTAGCTGGTCCACTGCAATTCTGACTTTCACCTGCATGGAGTGTACAGCTATAGCTATGTAGCTGTGTATGATATCTAAGTGTACGCACAAAAAAAATTATCATTAGTTGTGCACTGATGTTAGTAGTAGTTATACTTAACAGTATAGCAAGTAGTAAAGACACTTGCCAAGCTAAAACAACAACATTGAAAAAGGGAAAGATTTATTGTTGTCAGCAATTGTTTTAGAAGCTGTTGTGGATAAAGGTAATGTGAATGTTGAAAATTGAGCAGTTGAGACTAAGATGTTGTAGGAAGCATAGCTAATGCAACTGGAGTGACATACAAAGATGAAAAGTCATGGCAAAGATTGTTAAAAAAAAAGTAAATTAAATTTCGTTGAGATTAAAAAAATGGAGGGTTGATCGAAAAAAGGAAATTAAAGCCAAAGTGTTAACTCCAGATAAGAACATTACAAAAACTTGCCCAAATTGAGAATGGTGATTCTACAACCCTAAATCACTGCCTTAAATAAATAAATGAAAAATAAGTAAAAATTTAAAAGCAATTTAGGATTTCTTGAAACAGTGGGGATCCAGAAAGGCAAAAGTCAAACTAAGTCACATGTGCTTGACAACTTTCAGAACTGTTGAAGTTGACAAATGGAAAGTTCTGAACTTTTAAAGTTTTTTTTTACAACTAGTAGTATATATAATTATATATAATTTGCATGATAATGTCTGTTAAAGTTAGCATCTAATATGTCATATTTATTGTGCTAAATTTATAGCCACTAAATAAAATTTATTTTAACTTCCATAGTATCTGTGGAGCCTTCATCAGTGATGTTTAAAAAAAGTGAGAAAACATATATTGAAAATATAATGCATTGACTAGGTGACTATATAGTTTTTCCCTCCCAAGTATTCCCGAGTTAAAACTACAGAGTCACCAAATCAATATGCCTTTAAATTTTATTATATTTATTTTCTCAAATTTTTTTTTAATAAGTCACTGATGAAGGCTCCACACAACTAAACATTTGAACTATTACTACAGGTACTATGGAAGATAAAAAAATATTATTTAATAGCTAAGCATCTATTGATCACTTACTTGAGTGGTATTATTGCTTGACTGATTATATTGTTGTCATTAATGTTACCAGATTCTGTACTTTGCCCTGCTGCTTTTTGGTCTCTTACATTCTAATGAAGGTGGTAGAGCTAGTTTTCTGGGAATTCAGCGTCGATTTAATGACTCAACATATTTTGATTCCTATTACAGCTGTAGCATCTGTGGTGGAGACCTGGTGTGGATGGTGGATGGATATACTGTGTTGGTGCATTACATCTCTTCAAGAGTTGGCAGTAATATATTCCAATGGAACATAAACACTGGCAGCAGTCGATATACTTCCACTTTATTGTCATTACGTAATACCAGCAATGGAGTGTGTATGGACGCTGTTGTAATAGCCACTCAAAGCCAACCTGACTGGAGGCCTAAAGTTATATGCCGCGGTTCCACGGAACAGCACATTGCAGAGTATGGTGATACTATGAAGACACCTCTGCCTGAGATTCAGGATAGATCAGTGACATTGAAGCATGCTATAGATGAACTTGATTTAATTTCCCCTGGAAATATTTATTCTACACAAATTGTTGTTTGCCGTAGCAGTAGTGGCAAAGCTTTGTGGCTAAAAGAAGGAACATTTCTTACAGCATTCACTAATGAATTTAATATAATAGGAGACTATAGTTATTTTGTACACCCTATAGACTCCTCGATAGTGTTATGGGTAGCTGTAGTATTAGAAATAACAGAACAACATGTAACTACTGCTTTATTCTATACCGCTCAATATGACGTAGGAAGTTATATTATCAGTTGTACTTCTGACCAAGACAGTGCTAATATTAACATTCCAGCTACGTCTACTGTTTCAGATGTGTCAACTTGGCAGCAATTTTCATCATGTAAGTAATCATGATATTATGATATTGTTGGGTTACATACCATATAACTAGTGGTGTGCTTGAGCACAAATGCCAAGCAAGGCTACATAAAACTTTAGTGTTGTAGATAAATTTTAAATTAAATTAAATTAATAAACATTCCAGCCACTGAAAAAAATTGTTGAGTTTTTAAATTACATATATAGAGTAAAGACTTTCAATGCCATATTAATACTCGTGGCAACTGTTTGGGTTAAAAAACAAAATAGAAAATAACAGCCACAGACATTTCTAAGGAATTGCTGCACAAGGTTGCACCTAACCCTATAAAGACATATTTTGGTTGTAATAACTGGAGAAAAGCTATGTAAAGGCAGCTAATAGCTATATTTATTTTTATGTTGAATGTTTACTTTGTGCAATTCTTTAGCTAAGCAGTAGCTGTGTTACGTACAATAATTTCACACACACTATTTCACTGGACGTACTAACACAATACTTACCTTTGCGGTTAGATTATCGGACAATGAAATTTCAAGTAAGGAACAACACTGATGTGTAAGGCGTTCAAATGAGACAAATAGCGCATTAACTTACCACCGCCACACATTGAATTGAAAATGAACTCCGGTAAGTTTCTCTAAGTCTTAACTCCACCAACAAAATAGAATTCAAAGTGGTAAACAATTCAATTCCATTGGTGGATGATATGCATAATGATCAATAATCCAGAGGTTTCTGTTCAGTGAACTTTGGGACGGTAACACAAAATACTTGAGGGTCAATGTATAAATGACATACTTACGTCCACACATATATACAAACAAACAAAATAACATCCCCAGCTAAAAAATCAGTGAAATCACGAGGAAACAATAGTGATTCTATTGCATTACAAGCAGTTTATTTTATAGTTAAAAAATCAGTGAAATCACGAGGAAACAATAACGATTCTATAGCATTACAAGCAGCAACCGAATAACTGTACATTTATCATATAATTATATGATTATACAATGCTTAAACAGAAATTGAGGAATAGACTTCTGGGAGGAAACACTATTAACAACATTAATTACTAGTAAGTAGTAAAAATAAGCAAAAACTTATAATTGAAGCATAATATACCTTTTGTGATATCTTTCATATTTCATTTTTCTAAAGGACTATTAATATGGTATTGAAGTCAAACATTTGTTTCTACAGGCTTTGGCGAAAAAAATAATTCATACTTATAATGTACTTTTTGCTACTAAAACACACAAGAAATACATGTTTCCAATGTTATTGTGAAAATTTTTATCGATATACACACATAATATATAATATATATGTATAATATTTTCAGATGCTCCGTTGACTATCAATGACAATACTGAAATACTAAGTACATGTTCTAGCCGTTCTCTATCAACAATACTGAGTGTAGCTGTGACATGTCTTCTGACCATCATTATTCACGTCATAATAATAGTAGTATTTACAATCACAATGAAGAGGAAAAGTAAGCAGAAGTTCATGTAATATAAAATATTCATGTAATTATTATTTTTTAATTCAGGCAAAGTTAAGAATCGATCACTGCAGTAAGATTTCCTTATAATCAACATAGTCATATTACAATACTATTAATCAATAATTTTTTCTTTCAGGTTTGCTGAACACCGTGACAATAAAAAGGTAAGAATAGGACAAATAATATTATTATTTTTTATAATTGTTTTCATTAGCAACAACATCATTATATTCACTATTTTAGGAATCCTCCCAATTGAAACATTCACAGATATTAACAAGCAAGGTATGATATCATATCACAATGACAGTGTTCGGGAGTAAACTAACAAGTTACTAGTAATAACTCCGAAAGTGTAGGTTTACTTTTATTGTAATGTATATTACAATTGTAGAGCAAAGATTATGAGATATAATAAGAAGTGAGAATAAAACGTAACTAAGAGTATTACGAGTAACAATGATTATTAAATGCAATTCGTCAATGTTCGAAGTCGGAACGGAGTACGAGTGCATGCGTAGTAATATAAAAATAAAATGAATGTTGAAATACGATATGTAATAAAAAGTTAAAGCTAGCTAAGTGAAGGGGCTAGGCTTCATGATGTAACTCTTGGAGGGACTGGTCCCGAACATACTGGGGGGCCAGGGGCAGGAGATGAAGTTAGTTCTTCTTCTGGTAGCAGCAGTACTATTTTTGTTACGGATCGAGTATATTATGTTCCCTTTTCAGTTTTTATCGTTGCAGCTCTTACATAACCATCAGCACCAGGGTATACTTAAACAATTCGTCTTAATGGCCAGGAACGTACAAATAGATCCATGTTTTTGAGTAGTACTAAATCTCCAACTTTCACTGATCGTTCAGATCGACGCCACTTGTTTAATCTCTGTAAAGTGCACAGGTATTCATTTGACCAGCGAGTCCAGAAATCAGAATAAATTCTTTGGCAGAGATTCCAATGCTTTAAGCATCTAATTTTTGAATGCAAGTGTGACTCAACAGGAACAGCTTTGAGAGCTTTACCGATGAGAAAATGACCAGGCGTAAATACCTCAAGACCATCGTTTGGACCCGAGTTCAAAGGAGTGAGTGGGCGACTGTTCAGTGTGGCTTCAATCTCGACTAAGATGGTATTTAGTTCGTGTTCAAACAATTGGTGAGGCTTTACAGTTTTGAACAAAAGAAACTTCATACTTTTAACGGCTGCCTCCCACAATCCACCAAAGTGAGGCGATCTTGCTGGAGTATGTGTCCACTTGATATGGTGAGTTGTACAGAATAAATTTGTCGATCTTCACGTAATTCTTTTTGAGCTCCTACAAAATTGGAACCATTATCCATGGCTAGAGTTTCTGGACATCCTCGGCGTCCAATAAAACGACAAAGAGCAGCTAAGAATGCCTCGGATGTCAAATCTGTTACCATTTCCAAATCTACTGCTTTAGTCACCATACAAACAAATACACAGACATATACTTTCACTAGTGTGCGATTGCATGTGTATCCTCTCTTCATCATCAGTGGGCCAGCAAAGCTGCTCCAGTATGATGAAAGGCTGAAGTGGGTGTGACTCTACTGACTGGCAGTTGACCCATAACCTGTGAGTTAGTCTGGGCATATGCTTTCTTGCAAGATACACATTGGTTAGAAATACCTTTCACTAAATTTTTAAATCCTATAATATTATATCACAAGGACAAAATTGCAAGAAGTGCTTGAGGCCTGCATGCATATTAGATACATGAGCTTGCCTCAGTTCCAAATTCTCTAGTCTTCCTCCAACCCGTAGAAGTCCATTTGAATCCAGAAACGGCCTGAGACTAGAGAGAGAGCTTTGACGTGGAACTTCACGAGCATGACAGAGTGCACTCTTCTCAGGCTTGAAACTTCTATCCTGACTGAGCTTCAGGAGGTGAGTCTCTGTTTCATTCAGTTCATATAGTGCTAGGTCAGAGGAAAGGTCTCGATCAGAACTGTGCTTGCTACAATTACAAATAAAACGAAAACACCAGGTTAACACTCTATGCATAATTCTGTAGCTATAAAATCTCTCAGAGAAATCTTTATAAGGAAGCAGAGCTAGGTGAACAGCAGGTTTTAACTCTATCAAGTCTCTTTTTCCTTTCCAGTCCGTATTGCATGGCCATTCAGAAGATGATGAAAGTAACCAAGATGGTCCTTGCCACCATAACTGAAAACAGATAAGTTTATCTGTTTCAATTCCCCTTGAAGCAAACATCTGTAGGGTTGCAGTTAGTTGGCACGTGTCTCCATTGAGCCGCAGGAATTCTTTGAATAGTGTCCACAACTCGGTTGTAAACGTAAGATTTCAAACGGGAAGGTGAAGTTAACAACCAGCCGAGCACAATCGTAGAATCACTCCAAGCATAAATATTTGATAATGGAATTTCAAGGGCCGTAGCCACGTGAACAAGAAGTTTACTGAGTAACTGAGCACCGCAGAGCTCTAAACGCGGAGTCGTTGACTTTGAGAGAGGAGCAATTCGCGTCTTAGAATACAGTAGAGTGATTGATACGTCAGTATTATCGTACACAGTCCTGAGATACACCACTCCAGCATAAGCTACATCTGATGCATCTGAGAATCCATGGAGATGGTGACTCCTAACTTTCTTTCCAATCGTGTGATGATATCTTGGAATTGAATTTTCAGTAATAAGAGGAAGTTGTTTTTTCCAGAGTTCCCATTCCTGAGCTAGTTGTTCAGGCACTGGCTCATCCCAACCAAGATTTTCCTTCCACAGCTTTTGAAGGACTATTTTTATGACAATAATGCTGGGAGAGAACCACCCTAAAAGGTCGTAAGTTTTTGCTACGTCTGAAGCTATCTTCCGTTTGGTTGGATGATCGTCAGAAGTTAGCGTCGGTGTTGCTACGTGGAAACAATAAGTGCGAGTATTCCAATGAATTCCAAGTGTTTTCAAGCACTAATCTGGTGGAGAAATAAGTTGAGTAGATTCTTCTTCTCGCAATTTCTTTGGAATAGTATGAAGAAGAGATTGGGAATTAGACTTCCACTTGCGTAGAACCATCTGAGCATGAGAAAACAGTTCACGTAGGTTGGTTCTGATATCAATAGCATCTTCTAGTGTGTCTGCTCCTGTCAAGCAATCATCGACATAAAAATGATTTCATATAATGTAGGCAGCTTTAGGATATTGTTCCTGGTAGTCATGAGCTAGTTGTCGAAGAACTTTAGTTGCTAAGAAAGGAGAGGAAGTAACATTAAAGATAGCACGAGTCATTCTCATATCTTGTATTGCTCCTCCATTGGGTTCGGGTTGTAAGAAACGGTGCAAATCCCTGTCATCTGGATGAAGTCCAACCTCTCAAAACATTTTAGAAATGTCAGCACAGAGAGCAATAGGATGAGACCTGAAAGCAAGTATAACAGAGGTTAGTAAAGGATATAAATTAGGACCTTGGAGAAGTGTGTCATTGAGAGAAACACCACAAGAGGATTTGGCAGAGGCGTCGAATACAACTCGAAGTTTTGTGGTCGTGCTAGAACTCTTCACCACACCGTGAGCAGGGAGGTAAAGGGTTTCACACTCAGGTTTGCGGAGGTCATGTATAGGAACTGCTTCAGCATGTCCAAGAAGAACGGCGGTTCTGAATGTAGCGTCGGAGAGCTTGGTCTCTGGAACAACCTAAAGCAATAGAAGTATTACGTTTTGGTAACTGTACTACATACCTTCCATCCACATCTCGAGAATAAGATTTCTGGAAATGATCCACAGCTTGTTGGTCTTCATCAAGAAGGGCAAAAGAACTCTCGGGTGCTTGTTCCACTCGGAAGAATGCTCTTAATAAATCATCCATACTACTCTCTTCAGCTGACTCACACAAATGTACACGGTCAGTTTTAGGCTCGGAGAGGACTTTTCCCTAGGAGTCCAGCCGAAGATAGTCTCACAGGCATGAGTCATCCGATTTGTTGAAGTAGCATGGCCTTGAAGAAGTATTTCATCGAGAATATCTGCTCCAAATAGTAGGTCTATAGAGCCCGGTTGATCGAACAAAGGGTCAGCAAGTTTCTTTCCTTGTAAAAAAGGTTGTTCTCTGACTCCATGAAGAGGGAATCCCGGAAGATCTCCAGAAATACGGTCTAGCACTATTGCTCTCACCGATATATTGGGTTGATCACTGTTTGGAATCAGATCTAAATCAACCTGGTACCGCGAGGTAGGTACGGATGTCTGACTAATACCTGTAAAACTAGTTGACTTTCTGATCTCCTTGGCTTTTAGTTGTTGAACAAGTTTAGTAGTCACAAATGACAAAGTTGAACCACTGTCCATTAAAGCACGGGCCTTTTGAATTCTTCCCCCGGCACTAACAGTTGCCAAACACGTAGCCAAAAAAGCGATCAGTCGGTCTTTCATGGACTCAGAAGACGGTAAGGCATGAGCACTAGTATTGATTGTACTTTCTGAGTTTGTCTCAATTGATTGCGGCTGTTGCTGGCTTGCTGAAGTTGGCTGGGGCTGTTGCTGGCTTGCCGAAGTACACTGGGAGTGTTGCTTATTGGTCTGTTTTTGATATCCTCTGTGAAGTAAGGAATGATGCTTGCGACCACAGTGACAGCAAGACCTAGTACTGGGACACTCACGCAAAATATGATTAGAAGACAAACAATTCACACAAACCTTTAGACGAAATACAGTTGATTGCCTCTCGTCCACGGATTGAGCTTTGAAAACATCACATAGATAAAGTGGATGAGTGTCCGTAGGGCATAACTGTCAATGTTTCGTGCTTTGGACATGGAGAGTAGAAGGTTTCAATGTTGGCTTTGATCGGTGAGCAAAACTTCGTCCATGAGTGGTAGAAGATGAATTCATCTTAACTACGTCAGTTCTCCCACAGAATCGCATTTGAAAGCGTCTGAGGTATTCTGCTAATTGATCAAAACTTGGAGTCCTTTTTAATTTTGCCGAATCTTCCATCCAGTTTTGGAATAATTTCTCGGGCATGAGTAGCTCACACAATGCTGTAAATAGAGCATCCTGTGAACCGTCTGTACACTCTTTTACCACAGCTAAAGATGTTTCGAAGAGAGTTATAGTTTTAGTTATACCTTTAGAGGAGAGGTCAATCTAGTGATTTAGCACAGACTATAGAGAGGTTCTACATGTCTGGCGTGGTTGATCGTAACGGTCTTGCAGTGCCTGTATGACACAGCCGAAATCCGGGCTGGATCTAGTCTTTGACTCGATGATCAACCTGGCTTGTTTCCCTTTCACTGCCATGTTGAGGAAAGCAAGCTTATCAGCATCAGTAAGCGATGTGTCCTTTGAAAAAGTATTTTGGAATTTCTCCCAAAAAGGTCTTCAACCAACAGGTGTTCTGTCGAATTCGGGTAAAGCAAGGCGAGGCAGCCTTTCAAACTTCGACTGTCCTGTAGGTGATACAGATGGAGTTGTTGAAAAAAAACCTTCAGTGAGGTCCTTTTCATTCCTGATTTGTAACTCCATAAGATCTCGTATAAGACACTTGATTCCTTCATGCACTTCTGGACGACTTCCTATAGTCACAGCAGACTCTTCCATATCGTCCATTTTGTACTTGATATCACAGAGAGCAGGTTGTATATTGCTACCGTCAAGTTTAGGAAGTGAAGAATATCTGTCTAGCGAGATCCTGATAGCTTTGCAATGACTATATAAACGAACTGTTTCAGCGAGTTCAGCGAGTGTGTTACTTGTGTTTTTTTGGCACTATCAATAGTGTAGGCCAATTCTTCTGTTTCTCCTTCTTGATTAAGTTTATTCATTATGGCATCATGTAAAGCATCTAGAAGGATAATGTCTTGTTGAAACTTTTCCAAATGTGAAGTGACGATTTTTAAATCCAAATCCTTGACATCATAACTGTTTTGCTCACGCAAAAAGTTTTCACAGCGAGTGGCGCTCAATCTGGCACTCGCCCGTCGTTTCTTTAACGTGGGAAGGTCTAGCCCTTCTAATTCAGTATCCAGTTTTCCCCGATCTGCGGAAGCCATCTGTTCGTACAAAATTACGAAGGTCTCGAAGATCTTGTAGACAATAAATAGAGAAAAAATAAGTTTTGAATCCTCTTCAGTCTTGAGAGAAACAGGTTCTTGTCATTGAAGAGGATCCGGCTCGAAGGACCAAAATGTTCGGGAGTAAACTAACAAGTTACTAGTAATAACTCCGAAAGTATAGGTTTACTTTTATTGTAATATAGAATACAATTGTAGAGCAAAGATTATGAGATATAAGAAGAAGTGAGAATAAAATGTAACTAAGAGTAATATGAGTGACAATGGTAATTAAATGCAATTCGTCGATGTTCGAAGTCGGAACGGAGTACGAGTGCATGCTAGTAATATAAAAATAAAATGAATGTTGAAATACGATATGTAATAAAAAGTTAAAGCTAACTAAGTGAAGGGGCTAGGCTTCATGATGTAACTCTTGAAGGGACTGGTCCCGAACAGATAGGAAGTAATGTATTTTTAGTGCTAATGATAGTCCAATAGTTATATAATGTAGCTAAAAGTTTCATGTTGTAGAAGACACATAGACATTTGACTGATGTATGTTGATGACTGATTTCAGGTAAAATATCTATTATATTGAGCAATATAATAAATCCTTTTAATTGCTTACAAGGCAATTAGTTATTGGGTTATATCACTATTGAATGATGATATTATAATTGCAATTTTCTATATATTCACAGAATGCTGCATATGCCACTGTTCAGGCCAACAGGCAAATGGTATAAATTTACACAGTATTGAATTAATTTGGTTATAGTTAAGGTACATTAAAATTATACTTTTTAATTAGCTATACTTCGTGCAATTATATTACACTACAAAAAAAAAATTGAATGCTTATTCAAGCAAATTATCCAACATTTCTTAATATAGAGGGAAATTGCTACTGACAATCATTTGATTGCAAATGACTTGAATGACGATGGTAAGCTATTGACTGAGATTGAAATGCTTTCTAAATATTCAGCTACGGAATTCACTTCTTTCTCAGATATGTATGAGACTATTAATAGCTGAAGAATAGAAGTCATCATCAAGGACAGTGTTGTAACTTACTCAAAAATACTAATGTCCTACTTCATAGTAATGATAGCAATAGCTATGTTGAATCTGAATGTCTAGTTCATGTCATTCATTGAAATTAGTACCGTTTAATTTAGGCTATTTGGTACATTTTATAATTTCATCAAAGAGAATTTTCATGGTATTTAACTAATAAAAAGAGTACATAAAAGTGTGTACTTTACATAATTAAAATATTGCACTGTTAACACAGTTTCATAATAATTGTGAGTCAAAGTTTGAACATAGCTTTACTTCTATAAAGTATTTCATATTTCAAATTCGTAATAGTTTTTGTTATTACAAGTAAAAAGTGTGTTTTTATCAATTTGTACTTATTGTTTTTATTTCAACTCAAGATTAGATTACAGCAATTGTAGATAGGTGTAAGTTATTATTATTTTCCAATATGCATCATAACTGTCCAAGGCACAGTTTATGAACAATGCACATGCAGTGTATTTTAGAATAGATTGTTCTATAGCTTCAGTTTCAGCATTAGATTATCAAGATAAGATATAATTAAAAAATAAAGGAGGGTAGTTTTGAACTGGTATAATAACATCTCATAAAATTTATTGGATATCATTTTGTACTGTCACAATCGTTGTACACGCGAATGACGCAAATATGCGTCAATTAAGAAAAATCTATAACCGCGGAGGACGCAAAAATGCGTCAAAAATGCGTCTTCGTGTCCATTTCGCCCTACAGCAAGTATGTTTTAGGCTTATAAAATACATAGACTGCCATAAGAAAATGTTGAGTAAATTTTGTCACAACAATAAGACTTCTTTCTGATAAAGTATAAATTGAAAATATATTTCATAAATAAAGGTAACAGAATAATTTTTTAGAACCCAATATTACTTTAGCTATAACTGCTCATGATAAAACAAGTAGAAAGCTATCTTGGCAAGTGGAACACTGGCACTTCAGCATCCTAGTGATGAAGACGTTATTCTTGACCTGGCACAGCATGGCAGTGACAAGGATGGCAGTGACTAGAATGGCAGTAACTCTGATGGTAATGACGAAGAGTTTGATGACAGCAAGAATGACTTCAGTACTGATGGGTGTAGTGACTGCAGCAGTCACTAGATGGTCAAGGACTCTGACGAGAGAACGGAATTGATGATTCTGAAAGGTAGCGATTTCTACAGGAATTTTAACCACATACTTTATAACAATAAGTAAAAATAAATATTGTTATACAACAGGTGAGACTGCAGGGAGCCCTCTGACATATACTTCTATTATGCTATGACCAGTTGCACTTGATAGTAAGATCACTAACTATTCTGTCAACAATGCAGCCTACCAGCACATCAAAAGTAAAGACACCTTGGAGTACCAAACTGAATACACTAAAATATTCTATTTTATTTGTGATGTACCTGTTTTCATGCACAAAAGCCATAAAAAGCTTCTCTGTTCACAAAATTTATAACAGATTGCTCAGTTCAAAATAAAACACACCCTAAATAAATATCAACAAATTCTTCCTGAATGTAAGACAGATGCGTGCAAAAACACTTTCTCTTACCTCTATGATCAAGTAGCAAACTGCTTCAGCCATGAAACCATACTTCCAACCTTACTAGTGTGCTTACTAAGAGCCTCAGTGTGATGCCATAAAGGTTTTTGCCAAACGGTGCGAGTACTTTGTTATTTTTAAGTCGGGAACAGCTCCTTAGCGTCGAATTTATGCTTTTGTCCGAATTGCAAACACAGTAGTCTATATAATTGCTTGTTATGTTATTATATTATATTATTCTAGTATATGGCTCACACACAAAAAAAATAAACAGCCAAAATCCATAGTTGCTGAATTATTTCAAAGCAAGCAGCTGGTGAACATTTAAAACAACAATATATAGCTATGAAACATGAGGTCTTAGCCTAAACTTTTACAATACTGATGCTAACAATGGTATACTTACCTTGAAGCTTGTAGTTTCCAATGAGTGCGCACTTCATACACTTCAAACGCCTAGAAACTAAACAAAACTTAGCCCGCGAGTAGAGGAAGGCTTTAGCTTCAATCAGTTAATACATCGCCGTCGGTTACTTCGAAGCGTATTGCCTCTAGACAAGAAAAAGCTCAGGCGGTTCAAGCCTCGAGGTGACGGTCACGATTTCTTGTAAACAATTTCGGAGTACGCGCACGTAATCGCGAATTTAATTTCCGGCGTTAATCGGTTAAACAATTAAACTTGCACTAAACTTAAAATGTAAAGAGTACAACTCATAGAGTTAATAAACAATTCATAATTTAAAAGAAATCACTGACTGAAAAGAGTCCATTGACAGCCATAATAAAATTCGTAAACTGTGTTGATAATTAGAGTTGACAGTCATCCAATCTAGACAGACTCTACTATCTTAAATGTTCTTTAAACTTTAAATGAGTGTGAATGCTTTATAATAGAATAATAGCCATATATTGGGCTGATATTCTGAATATCCCAGTTTAGCAGGGCTTGATAAACATATTTTAATATGAACATCAACCAACAATTAAATGAAGTAAGGGCACAATAGATCATTAGCTGCTCTCTTATCACAGACATTATTACCACTACACACAATCCTATAATTATAATGTTTAATTATATTTTATTTGATGTGTAATAATACATTGTAGTTTAATAATTTTTATTCGTAATGGTTTCTAACACTGATAGAGTGAAGAATCTGTAGTGCTCATAGGTTAAAAATCTTCAATGCTAATAGGGTAAACTCTTTGTAGTGTGTGTATAAGGCAAGAGATCACTCTAACGATCATTCCAATATTACTCCTTTTTTTGTTGAAAAGGACTAAATTGCACTTAGTTAAATTCATTGTTCTTGTGTTGCTGTTATTGAGACTCTTACAGCAAATATTCTGAAAAGAATAATACTTAGTGTAAATACAGAAATGCTATAGCTCTACATGAACATCAAGTTTAAGTGTAATGATACAATTTTGCCTCACAGTTTCCTTGTTGAACAAGGAATAAGACTAATGTTCTTATATGGAACAAGGGAGCACACTAATTAAACTATATTATAAGGAATCAGTAATGCTTATTATGTGAGAACTCAAGGATCAATTGAAAACAAAGAGCGTAGAAATATCTAGTGCCTATTGGGTAAGGGGTCATTAAAATGATAGGGTTAAGAATCCCTAATGCTCATGGAGTAAGGAGTCGCTCTATTTTATACTCATCATAGCACAAGATGTTAGTCAAATGCTCATGATGAGTGGTCACTCTATTTCTCATCATAGGGTGAGGTAGAACTTTAAATGATAATAGGGTAATCATTGTTCTTAAGGTAAAATAATTACTTCTATTTTCGATGATACATATAATATTAAAAATAAATCACTTGCAGTTCTTTTATAGTAGAAATGGGCCATAATGTGATAGTATTTGGAAAAAGAGATCAATATTGAGCGGGCGTAACTCCACTCACTACGGGGCTATAAGGTTAAGGGCCAGCCAACCAGACCGTGTCCAGGCCAAGGAAGAGAGCATTACAGCCAAAGCACGGCCAGTTGACGCCAGTATCCAGCTGATAACCGAAGCCCAAGCTGACCCAAGGTTGAGTGAGGTTGAGTTAATTGGTGGCTAGCTTGGACGTTGATTATTTATTATTCTACTGATATGAATATTTCATAAAAATTCTTTAATTTGCAGGTTATTTTTCATATTACACATAGTACAAGCAAGTATGTGTAAAGTTTTAATATCACATTTCACATATTTAGCCCAGGTTAACCTACTATCACAGTGAATAGATAATAGATTACTATCAAAGAGGTGTAGACTTGACTTCTTTGTTACTTTCTTAATAGCAAGGGAAAGTTTCAACAAGATAATTAATTTCGCTAAGTTGTCAGTTGTTTAGGTTGCCATCTGTTGAAAAATCAGAGAAGTAGAAGTTAGGAAATGGTATTACGGAAGTTAATTAAATACTGCATATAGATCACACTTCTAAAGAAACTGGACAATTTTCGGTAATTGTAAAAATAAATAATATATATCAGGTGAATTCCTGATTAATCTTTATTACAATTAATTTTATTTCAGGTAAAAACTATAATTAAGCAGGGGCAGATCTGGGATTTGTTAAAGGGGGGGCTCTTTTCAAGAGGTGAAATATCTATAGCTACTTATGGAAACATATTAAACATATTGTATTTCCTATAAGACTATAATTCTAATATTCATTCACACAATAATTAGCATTATAATGTGACTGTCCATAAAGAATAAACTGCTAAAATCAAGAAGGAAAAATTATGACTCAAAGCAATACCAATTTACAATTTATTTATATCTAATCGTTTTTAGTAATTAATCTACTTAAAACATGCTTGTGGATAAATAGTTTAAAGGTCACCTCAACCACATTCACAACCGACAAGAATCCTTGTACACATGACTAATCTGAATCTTGATATGGTTACTGTGTATAATGGGAGTTGTTAATCTGCATCTTGATGTGCAACAGTGCTGGATCTGAAAGTATTTTATTTCTTAATAAATTGATATTGGAATCTTCAAATATAACTAGCTACCAATATAGAGGGTAGCTAGTAAACTCAAAGATTCATATAAAAAGTCCCAAAGCTGGTCTCTCAAAGACTACATTAAATTGCTATTGTTAGTACAATAAAAAGTAATTATAATTTTTTCCAAAAACTAGCTATCTCATTACGCTCATAATTACATTAATCATGCTAGCATATGCTAATATTTATGAAATCACTTATTACGCTCAAAATCATGCCAGCACAATTTGCCAACCCTCAGTGAATTGGTACACTTAATCATGAAGAAAAATAAAACTTATTTATTAGATAAAAATAAAGTACAAAGACATTTTAGCTAGTGGTGAAAGTATTGTTTATATAATTAAAAAATTCAACCATGAAGAAAAAATGAATATGCAACAAACACTAAATTCTGTCCAGAAAAAATAAATGCTGGACTTCTTCTGCTTTGGCATACTACGAACTTAGTCTGCCATATTGTATAAGGACACAAGTAGTAATAATTCTGACACATCATATCAATATGTAGAGGTGCCTTCAGAAGAAGATCACGATGATTAGAGTACAATGAAAAAACAATGACGAACAAAATGGAGGGGAGGCTCGTACGACACCAGTCGAGCCACCCTAAATTCAACCCTGATAAAACGTTTTTATTTATTTAGACCAATTACTATCAGATTGTATTGTTATGGATTACTGATATTATAATATTTAAAATTTTATATGCATAGAATTCTGCATATGCCACAGTTCAGGTGAACATGCAAAAGGTACATCATAAAAAAGGTTAATGAATGTATCTTGTCCTATTTTATGATGATACAGGTTAAACAATGTTATATTATGCAGTGCTATTTAACTGCAAACAAATTGTGTGTTGATTCTTGCTAAATTTGTAAATTTAGATGGAAGTTGTTGCTTATAATTGTTTGACTGCTAATGACTCAGCCATTGATGGTAAGCCATTGACTCTGACTGTAATGATTCACTGCTTTAAGCAACTAAATTCACTTCTTTCTTAGGTATGTATGAGACTATTAACAATTGAAGATCACGAAGTCATCATAACTTAACAATGATATCTAACTTATTTTAATCCATAAATATCATATTTTATACAAGTGTTATTCTCTGTCTGTTTCATGTCATCCATTGAAAATAATTACCGATATTTTTTGGCAATTACAAGATTCTTGAGTATAGTGTGAGATAGTATTAAGGTGTATTTATCGGTTTAGTAAATGACAATCTGATATTGATATTGTTTACATCAATAATTGATGAATTAAAAATATGGCTGCAACAAATACAATAGAAATGTAAGTTTCCTAACTTCAATTATTCGAAAATTTCAGTTAACCGCACACCGAAAATGTAGTAATAGAATGTGCAGACACAAAGAAATGCTTGACCATGCATCTTCATAGGTTTTTTTATAATAACATTTTTACGGTCTCAATGTGTTGAGATAACTGATATTCTTCTGTAAATCAGAATTTTTCATATGAATTATTTTTATTACAACAATATTTAATGTAACTTAACTAATAGAATGCTTGATAAAAAGTGCAAAATAGAGTATTGTTAATAGATTTTTTTTGTTATTTGTCAATGTAGTTACATTATGAGTCTTGCATTTAAACATAGTTTTCCTTTATGATAAGTATTTACGATTCTAAATTCAAACTAGCCCTTGCTATAACAAATAGAAACTTTTTTTATGGGGGTTGGCAGCTGCTCTTAGTTATGTACTTGATGTATATACATTGTATATCTGGGTTTGATACAAAAATTTTGACCATAGCATCAGAGGGTGGGGCTATGTACTTCTTGATAGGTGAACATATGCAGCAATTAAAAAAAAAAAGGATTGACCAAAAAAGCAGTTTATCTATTTAGTTTTTTTAACAGTGAAACTTGTGAACAATATCCAGACTTTTTCACCCATTGCCCATATTATTATTATTTGGGTGTTATTGGACAGCAAAAACTGGAATAAAATTTTTTTTGTCAACAATTCATTTCGAGTACATCACATTTCACCTTATGTAATATGGAGGACGCTTTTGTATGTAGCTAAATGCTGAGAAGTTTTACTTTTGGGGGGACAACTTTGTTTAGGGGATGGAAACTCTATTTAGTGGGGTGAACTTAGCTTAGGAAGAGTAGGGGAGGGGGGAAGGAGAGAACACCCAGTGTTCTCCCATTCTATAATAAAAGTGTGCCTATGTTGTACACAACAGACATTGTACATTCACCCCCCCCCCCCCCCCCCCCCCAAGAAATTGTTTTCTGGATATGGCTCTGTTAATGTGTACTATTCATATTGATTTTAACTCAACATTAGATGACAATAATTGTCAATAAGAGTAATGTATATCAACCTTGCATTCTGTTATAATAACTGTCATAGTTGATAAACTATACAGTGTATTTTGGGGTAGATTGTTCTATAGCTTCAGTTTCAGTAATAGATTACAATAACATGTTATTATAAGCAGTTCAAATATTTCTACTATATCAATATTAAATTCAACACGAGAAAACATTTTAATATCTTGAACTTTCCAATATATACAGGATTGGAAACAATATTTTAATATGAGCATAAAGCAACTACAAAATGAAGCAAGGGCACATTATACAATTAGCTGCTGTCTTATAGTAGTCATAATTGCTCACTAACCAGCACATTATGTCAGTATAATAATATTGTATTTGATGTAATATCATGGGTTTATGATTTTTTATACAAACTGTATGAGCATAAGATATCCTATATTTTTTACTGAGCAAATTTTGCAGTTGACTTGTACATCAACTTCACAAACACACTGTTAACATAAATAATAATTCACTGGCTCATTAAGTTGCACTGTTTACATTTTATGGTCGAATAATAATATATTTTGTATTGCTTGACATTTGTCAATTGATGTATAGTGTAAATTTAGATCAGAATATTATACACTTGGGTGACCATTGGTCGTACACACTATAGTGTTTTATTGTCACTTATATAAAGGCTGTTCTTTGCCAAGTTCAAGCTACACCTAAAACAATAAAAATAAAATCGTAAATACGGGCTCGATTATAGGCATTCGCTACTGTGATGAGTTCAATTATTGAATATATCCAACTTCACTTTAAAAAAACCAGGATTGTGAGTGGACTGGTGAGTAAAAGCCGATTTGGAAGGTTTACCATTGATAGTTAAACCAAACTATCTGTGACTACACATTATATAGAAATGAAATAAACGCCATCACTTTTCCCTGTTGCACTGGTATGTGTGGATAACTAATTGTGGATTCAGAAAAAAAGTATTACTCATGTACATACAAATCCATACAATTTTCTAGATAGAAATATTGAGTGTGGAGTAGGAAAGTAAGGGTACAATAAAATAATGATGTTACCTTATAAATTTAGATAACATTCTTATAGTATTTCGTGATCAATGTAAAAAAGAAATTTATAATACTGAAGGCAGCAATATTGCATCACGTGTATAATTTTATAAATAAGCATGACTATGTTATGTTTTTATATCATCTCCTCACCATCCAAGATTATTAATTGAGGTTATGCTACAACTCCCACAATATCTTAGTTATAAATGCAGGCGTGTATCAGGTGATTGATGTAGGTAAGTGAAGGGTCACTCTCCAAGCACATGCAAAGCTGGAATTGACCAAACTGGTAACCTACGCATACGAGTTCCGAATACTCAGTTCACTGAATGGAGGGAAAACACTAGGGATTTTGCATTGAATAAAAATTGTGTTATTAATTTTAGAAATGACTGATGATACAATACGTATAATGACATTTAATTACATCTTTAGTTTTGGCTAGGCTATCTTTAATGTCATGAATTCATGAACACACATAACAAGTGTACAAGTTATTAGTCAAGTTTACTTTCTCATGAAATTAATTCTTCTCTTTTTTGAGAATCTCTATTGTTTAACTGTAACTAGTACTGTGAATGAATGGAGTGGTTGGTACATTAGTAATCACTAAATTAGCTATTCGTTTTTCATATGTAGGTATATCTCTGAATCAGTAGTTTTATTTAGTTACATTTCAGCTAATTGTGAAATAAATTACAAATGATTTTTTTAACTATAGCACTTATAAAGACATCCCATACAGGATTGATTCTAATATGTAAAGAAAGATGATAATTTTAAATTTTTATTAGTGTAATCTTAGCAAGTTACAGTAATGATCGTTTTCAAATCAATGTAAACTGAAAATGATCCATTACTGTTAATTACTAGCTTGGCAGTCAGACTTATAAAATTTCTCTTAAAATTTCCTGACATTATTATTCAATAAGTCCAATAATTCATTCAAAATGTGAATTATGTAAGTACATTTCTTTTGTTTCTTCATTCATGAACATATTTAAAGTAATTTTTTTGCTTTATCCTTTATATTTCACTCAGTTACATATAGTTTTTCAATCAATATAACATATTGTGGTGTTCTACCTTGTAAATAATTATGTAAGGTTACATTTTCTACTTCCTGAATCAATTATCTTAAATAGGTAAAATGTTTCTAATGCATGCTTTTTAAGTGTAACTTAAAAGATTTTATTGAGCAGATCATAATATTACTAGATATGTACTGGCTATTGCTTGTTGTGATCTGTCCTTGTAGTACTTCTTTTGCTGATCTGTACCAAGTGAACAGGACTAGGACTCTGTGTTACTCTGATGTAGCTGAGTTTGTATGCTCCCAACAGTCACCATTCGTATCATGGACAGTCATTAGTATCAGTAGTGGCCACAGATCTCCAATTTTAAGTTTCCATGCAGTGTTTGCTCCAGAAGACAGGATGAAATCTACTAGACTAGACACTACCATTGTAAGAGCTCAACTAATTCATGGTAATTCATCCTTCTCTCTGAGCAGCCTGACTATTGAAGCTACACTTTCTGCTACTATAGAATGCAATGATGACATTCTCACTTATTACCCACTCGATAGTAAGTAAAGTGATGAGTTGGAATAAATATCAAATAATAGTTCATCTTAATTACATGACCGGTATTTCACAAGCTGTTTTTTCACAATTAATTATGTACAAAATACACCTTGAGAAATCATGAGAATCAATTTATTGATAGCTATTAGGAGGACTGAAAAGAAATTGTGAATTATTTCACTTGTCATAACACTTAACAATTATTATACAGTGAGCACATTATATTATACAGTGAATGCAAGTATCAATTATATAGAATAATGGTAACTACTTCTAAAATACAATATTTAATAAAATCTCGTACTAAATCACCAGAGTGTTTTGATAAAAGCTGTCATCAAAATTGTTAAAATGGCTTTATTGTATATCATAATATTTTATAGAGTCCAGTGTGAAGCTATCAGAAATTGTTCTAACCCCAACTAAGAGTGGTTCCTCCAGTTATAGAGTAACATGGACACCATCCTACTACAATACTTCAAGATACATGATAACAGTTTATCCTCCTGAATCCTACACACAGGAAGATCTCATCCACAACACTGATAATAGTACAGTACACAACATCACTATAGCACTCAATGACTGCCCACACAGGATATATTCTACTTTTTTATTAGGTAAGTTTCAAAATGCAAGCAAATGTGATTGTTCATATATTTATTGTCTTTTTTAAAATAAACATTAGTATTTGGTGTTGAGATAATTCAAACATAACTTGTTGAAGTGTAAAGATTGAATGTGTTTTTTTATATATTTAATAATAATTAAACTACTATAATGAATTTAAATGACTAAATATTTTTATATTCTTTTAGAATGTCAGCTGATAAAAGCATCTACAATACTATTCTATAGCATTACAAGCAGTAACCGAATGACAGTACATTTATCATATAATATTATGATTATACAATGCATAAACAGAACTTGGGGAATAGACTTCTGGGATGAAACACTATTTACTACATCAATTTCCAGTAAGTAGTAGAAATAAGCAAAATCTAATAATTGTAGCAAAATGTACTTTTTGTGATATCTTTACATTTTTGATTTATTTATAGGACCATTATTACGATATCAAAGTCAAATTTTTAATAAAGTTGTATATACATGGTTTGGCGAAAATAATAATTCACACTCATAATGTATTTTTTTGCTACTAAAAACAACAAGAAATACATGTTTCCAATTTTATTGTGAAATTTTTATCAATATTATATACACTCATAATATAATTATGTATTATATTTTCAGATGCTCCACTGACTATCAATGATAAATTTGAAACAGTTAATTGTACAATTCAGTCTGATGTCCAGGAATGTCTGAGTATGTATAACAATGCAAAAATGAAGTACTAAATACATGTTCTAGCCCATCACTCTTAACAATACTTAGTGTAGCTGTGACATGTCTTCTGACCATCATTATTCATGTCATAATAATAGTAGTGTTTACAATCACAATAAAGAGCAAAAGTAAGCAGAAGTTCATGTAATATTATAATATAACAATTATTATTTTTTAATTCAGGCAAAGTTAAGATGAATCAACAATCACAGTAAGATTTCATGATAATCAATATAGTAATATTACAATATCATTTATCAGTATATTTTTTCTTTCAGGTTTGCTGAACACAGTGGCAATAAAAAGGTTGTAAGCATAGGACAAATAATTAATTTTTTATAATTGTTTTCATTAGCAAAAACAATTATATTCACTATTTTAGGAATTCTCTCAATTGAAACATTCACAGATATTAACAAGCAAGGTATGATATCAAGTCGCATTGACAGGAAGTAATGTACTTCTAGTGCTAAATTATGTGTTGCTAAAAATTTCATGTTGTAGAAGAAATAGACATTTGACTGATATATTATGTTGAATGGCTGATAGTTATTTTTATTCCAATTTATTATTGTTTCAGGTAAGATATTGAACATTATATATAGGTTTTTATTGCTTACAAGACATATAGCTATCAGGTTATACCATTATTAAATGAAGATATTGTAATTGCAAATTGTCTATATTCATAGAATGCTGCATATGCCACCATTGAGGTTAACAGGCAAAAGATAAACAAGTGACACTGAAATAAATTAATTTGGTAGTAGTTAAGGTACAGTTAAAAAATTGAATTTGTGCAATTCTATTTAAGTGTAAACATAATAATATTGACTTATGATTCAAGCTAATTATCCAACATTTCTAAATAATAGAGGAAAATTGCAGCTGATAATCATTTGATTGTAAATGACTTCAAAAATGATGGTAAGCTATTGACTCAGATTGTAATACTTTATCAATATTCAGCTACTGAATTCATTTCTTTCTCAGATATGTATGAGACTATTAATAACTGAAGATTAAAATTCATCATCAAGGACAGTGTTGTTACTTATTAAAATATTATATAACTGTCATACATCATAATAACTATAGTAATAGCTATGTTGAATATCAATGTCTAGTTCACGTCATTCATTTAATTATTTGTTTAATTTTGGCTATTTGGTTAATTTTTATACAAATTATAGTTCATCAAAGATAATTTTAAAGGATTAAACTATAAAAAAGTATGATATAAGTTACTATTATAAATAACTACAATATTTCATTGTTAACAATGTTTTATTGTTAAGAGTAAATTTTTGAACATAGCTTTACTTTCATAAAGTATATTCTATTTCAAATTCATAATAGCTCTTGTTATTACAAGTAAAATGTGTGTTTATATCATTTTGTACTTATTGCATTGATTTCAACTCAAGATTAGATTAGAGCAATTGTAAACATATCTGTTATATTAAATTATCCATTCTACATTAGAAAACTGTCCACCACACATATGATAAACAATACAGATGCATCTAAAGTTTCAGTTACAGCATTAATCAAGATAATAATATTATTAGAATATAAAGGATAGTTTTGAACTGGTACAATAACATCTTGTTTTAAATACATTTGATATTGTTTCGTACTGTTATTTAAGTGAGAGTGAACACTTAGTAGTAAAAGAATTCAACTCAAAATTCCAAGTGTTCAAGCAATGATAACATTAATACATCATTCAGTATGGCTAAGTAATCAAATTTTTGAATTAGGTAGAGCTAGCTGATGCTATGAATGAAGTTGTTATGGACCAATTTCAGCCCCCATAAATTTTGCCGTTGAAAGCTAGACAACTTAAGTAATATTATCCTATGCTATGCCAGTTGGCTCCAGAAGAAAAATCACATGACATTTCCACCTTCTTATCTGCTCTAATCACTCTTGGTATTCATTGTAACGACATGAGGTGTACTCTATGCTTATTAATTAAAATATTATCTTAATGAAATATCTTTGACATTTGATTCATGAAAAAATATGTTCAATTTGTAAAAACAAACAAACAACCTTTACTAAAATTTTTAAGTTATAAAATTTTCTTGAGACTATTAAATTTGTGGATGTATCAAGTCATAATTATAATACCTTTGTTCTTACAACAAGGTCTGTTTCAACTGAACTAGTAAATTACAATTACTAGTTTTTATCCTGAACCAAACAACATTTGCTGTTGTAACTATTTTTGTGAAATTAGATTAACAAATAGTTAAGAATATTATTTTGAAATTAGATTATGTATGCATAATAATAGTTAATGTTTGCTTGCATTTATTAATAATCTGTAAAGTTGATTATAAATTCCATTGTTATGACCTGTGCCTATCCTCAGTTTTATGAAATAGTTCATGGCTGGCCTGAAGCAAGACAAAAGCTTGAACAGGAAATGAGGTCATATACTAATTACTTAAACTAGGTATTTCTGTTTTTGGTTATAATATTCTCAAAAGAAACATGCTGAGTTTGTTGTGGTTTCTTGTCTTCCACATAAGTTCATACTATCTAAGTATAAGTGTAGCTGATCTCTATCCAGTAGATCAAGCAAGGACTCTGTGTTACTCTGATGTAGCTGAGTTTGTTTGCTCTCAATATGACACACTGATCACCTGGACCATTACCAGTAGCAGCAGTGATATGTCTGATCAAATATCATTCCACACATTATTCGATCCAGTGAGAATGAAGAATGGAACAATAGACTCTACATTAGTAACAGCTCAACTGATAGTTGGTAATATTTCTTTCATAATGAGCAAGTTGACAATTGCAGCTAATCTACTTGCTACTATAGAATGTGATGAAGAAAGGATCAGTTATCAACCACTAAATAGTAAGTTTTATTATAATGGAGACCAGATACATTGTATCCAGTTCCTTCGTGAATGGTTAAATTTATTAATTATCTTTTTAATTTCTTTGCTTTCATGCAATAATAAAGATACATATCCAGACTAGTGTCTTTTAACTATTTTTTTTATAATGTTTTTTTCTTAGTTTTTATAGTTAGTAAACATTGATAGATAATTTTCTATTACTTAGTTTGGACTTCTAGGGTATAACAAAAGATGTTCATTTATAATTCATGTACAATAATTGTTTTAAGTTTCATTATTCTATATCCATTTATATGAATAAATTAGATTTTTTTACACAATTTTAAGTAACTCTCGACCCAAAATAGTTGTATACAATTGTAGGCTTAATATTGCACACATTACTTCTTTGTTGTTGTTATAGGATCCAACTTGGTGCCATCAGCAATAATTTTAACCCCAACTACAAGCAGCTCCTTCAGTTATAGAGTTGCATGGACACCATCCTACTACAATACTTCAAGATACACGATAACCGTTTATCCTCCTGAATCCTACACACAGGAAGATCTCATCATCCACAACACTGATAACAGTACAGTCCACAACATCACTATAGCACTCAATGACTGCCCACACAGGATATATTCCACTTTTATATTCGGTAAGATATATCTAAATTGTGTATTAATTATCATAATGTAATAATGACATAATTGTTCAATAGGCTGCGAAATTGTGAATGCTCCTGAAATCTTCAAATACCAAGTTTCTACTACTGGAGAAATGTCTGCACATTTGACAAACAATAATCACATAATACAATGCATTAACAAATCTTGGGTACATAATTTTTTATTCACATACACCAAAGGTAAGCTATTGTGAGTAATTGCATAATCAATGAATAGAAGATACTAGGCATAGTATAAATATTTATGAAGTAATCTAATTATTTTAAAAGTAATGAAGATGTAAGTCTCTGTATTACCATAGTATTATATAATAAAGTACACACCTCATAATTACAGCAGACTAGAACCCATGATACTACCAACACAAGTCAAAAGTGTTGTGTAAATGTATGTTCTCAAATCGTCTTAGCAACTGTAGAACGGGTCTTTACGATGAGACCGATCAAAACAACTCTCATTCAAGACCTAGTTGAAGCTGGCGTCACCTTACGCTCCACGCTTCGGTAAAAAGTAAACTCAAGTTCTTGAAGTATTTCTGTGCACAACTCTCCAACAGCCCTGTCAAAACTCTTCCTTTAGATGATGCCATTACTGATGCTAAGCAGTGACTTGCAGAGCCTTTTTAAGATTTCTGCAGTTAGAAGTTTCACTTAGCAGCAAGATACAGTTGTTGCTTTATGCACTGGCCATTGTATATGCCATGGTTACCTTAGATTTTGTCATGCTTAAAGGTGAATAATGCTAGTCAAGAATCAATATCAGTGCCATTAAAATTTAACCGGAATCATTTCCCAGCATAGTTTTACACAAGTAACATTTCTTCATTTCAATAAACTAACTCTGCCTACTGATCTGAACAATTCACGCTTCTGAAAATATTTAATGATTACACCCACCCAAGGGTCATTCCAGTGAGCATTCCAAATTGGGTAGTTTATTTAAATTCTAATTTAAATTAGCTGACAGCTAACATAGTGCTGCTATAGCTTTATATTTCTCCTCAGTACATAGCCATAACTATTTGGAGGATGGCGATACAACAGCAATATCCAGTGGTGAAGATCAAGGACTCAAAAGAACAAACAAAATTCTTCTGTGACATTGGGCTAAATTGTAACCTATTTTAGCAATAATTATAAGCAGAAAATGATTCATAATTGATAAATACTATACCATTACATTTTAAAAAATGCTCTTAAAATTTTCTGAAAATGGCATTCAATAAGTTCAATAATATTGATTAAAAAAGCTTGTTGTATATGTTATTTCCATAGGTTACTCATTCACAAATTGTCATTAGTTATTTGGTCTTTGATAATTCACTACTCTTAAATCTTACTATTTTTAATCCTCTTCTAATAGCTACATATAATTTCAATCAATACAACATTACCTGGTAAATCATTGTAAGGTTACCTTTTTCCACTTCCTGAATCAAATATCTCAAGTAGGAAATTTGTGTTTTGAATGCTTGCTTTTTTTTAATTGTTAGCTTAAAGATTCTATTGAGCATATCATGTTACTAGACATGTTCTGGCTTTGGCTTGTTGTGATCTGTCCTTGTAGTAATTGTTTTGCTGCTCTGTACCAAGTGAACAGGACTAGGACTCTGTGTTATTCTGATGTAGCTGAGTTTGTATGCTCCCAACAATCACCATTCGTATCATGGACAGTCGCTAGCATCAGTAGTGGCCATAGCTCTCCAGTTTTAAGTTTCCATGCAGTGTTTGCTCCAGAACAGAGGATAAAATCTTCTAGACTAGACACTACTGTTGTAAGAGCTCAACTACTTGATGGTAATTCATCCTTCACTCTGACAAGCCTGACTATTGAAGCTACACTTTCTGCCACCATAGATTGCAATGAGGACATTCTCACTTATTACCCACTCGATAGTAAGTAAAGTGATGAGTTGGAATAAATATCAAATAATAGTTCATCTTACTTACATGATCAGTATTTCACAGGTTGGTTTATCACAACAAGTTTTTCTTATAATTATGTACAAAATTAACCTTGAGAAATTATGAGAATCAACTTATTGATAGCTATTAGGAGGGCTGAAAAGAAATTGTGAAATATTTCACTTGTCATAATACTTAACACAGTTAGAGAATTATTTTACAGTGAGTGCATTGCAGTGAGTGCATTATAACAACACAGTGAGAGCAACTTTCAATTATATAGAATAATAGTAACTACTTTTATAATACAACATTTTCAAAATCACATACTTAATCACCAGAATGTTTTGATAAAAGCTATCATCATAATTGTTGAAGTGGTTTAATTGTACATCATAATTTATAGAGTCCAGTGTAGAGCTATCTGAAATAATTTTAACACCAACTACGAGAGGTTCCTCCAGTTATAGAGTAACATGGACACCATCCTACTACAATACTTCAAGATACATGATAACAGTTTATCCTCCTGAATCCTACACACAGGAAGATCTCATCATCCACAACACTGATAACAGTACAGTACACAACATCACTATAGCACTCAATGACTGCCCATACAGGATATATTCTACTTTTGTATTAGGCAAGTTTCAAAATGCATGCAATTGTGATTGTTTATAATTATTGATTGCCTTTTTTTTTAATAAACATTAGTATTTGGTGTTCAGATAATTCAAATGTAACTATGTTGGAGTTAAAAGACTGAGATGTATTTTTTATTACATTACTAATGATTTTAAATGGCTATTAACCTTGTCATGTGGGATGACCCACCCCACCTCCTCCCCTCCCTACCCAGATAAACCTCCGTAACCATTAATGGAAGGAGGGGGATTGGTAATGCGCAGGAGCCTCCCTCCCAGCCAATACTTGGAACCAGGTCCTGCACCCCCCAGCTAGATCCTGCTAGCGCACCACTGCTAGACCCTGCTAGCTCACCCCTGCTAGATCCTGCTAGCTCACCATTAAACACCCCTACTAGCCCGTGATAGCACCCCCATGCTAGCACCAGTTAGCACCCCCGCGCTAGCCCCTGCTAGCCCTTATTGGCCTCCTCCCGGCTTACTCTATGGCCCATTCCGCTAAGCCAGGTGCCCTGATAAGCCTTTCCCCTGCTGCGGTCTTGCCCCTTCCATTATTAGTTTCCTGAGATTCTTGGGGAGTGTATGTTGGTACAACATCCTCTAACCCCCATTCATCCCCTTACCCGACACCATACTAGGACCTGGCTCTAATACACGACGCATGTAGCTGGGAGGAAAGTGCAATGACTCCTGCGCTATCACACTCCGAAGAGTGGAGGTAATGTTGTGAATGCGTACTAGCTACACAAAACATTAACACAGATCTTATCACCACTAAGGAACCACTACCGGCCACACTAATACTCCCTCCCCACTAATAAACCCTGCTGATGCCTACCTCCTCTACCTCCTAAAGGGGAGTGGGTGGGAGGGGCAAACTTGGAGCACAGATTTCCCACTCTAACTCTTACTATGGCTTTAGCTCACCTCGTTGCTGGCAATCTTGCTCACGTGCCACTGTAACATGTCATCCCCGGCCGCGCCCTCCATCCTGTTCACAAGCCCGTACCTTCCGCTGCAGCGATACTTACCCGATTGCCATTCCAACGTTAACCTCATTTAAACTCATTTAAATTACAATTAACCTTGTCATGTGGGATGACCCACCCCACCTCCTCCCCTCCCTACCCAGATAAACCTCCGTAACCATTAATGGAAGGAGGGGGATTGGTAATGCGCAGGAGCCTCCCTCCCAGCCAATACTTGGAACCAGGTCCTGCACCCCCCAGCTAGATCCTGCTAGCGCACCACTGCTAGATCCTGCTAGCACACCACCGCTAGACCCTGCTAGCTCACCCCTGCTAGATCCTGCTAGCTCACCATTAAACACCCCTACTAGCCCGTGATAGCACCCCCATGCTAGCACCAGTTAGCACCCCCGCGCTAGCCCCTGCTAGCCCTTATTGGCCTCCTCCCGGCTTACTCTATGGCCCATTCCGCTAAGCCAGGTGCCCTGATAAGCCTTTCCCATGCTGCGGTCTTGCCCCTTCCATTATTAGTTTCCTGAGATTCTTGGGGAGTGTATGTTGGTACAACATCCTCCAGTGGCTGAAAGTCACACTCCCCAAATCCATATACTAAGATACCCCCTTTAGTTCCCTCTTAACTATAGTATCCCCCACTAACAAATATTTAGGCATGAACAATACCGGTCTGTTATTAATATATAAACCTCTCTTATCCCAACTATTCATTCTTCATATATCCTATCCCAGCAAAACCTTATCTCCCTGGAGTACTGGCGTGATCCCCATCACAATCAACTGACATCTCATTTATTGACATCCAACACAACAAGTATAGACAACACGCTAGTTTGATAACCTGGAAGCAGTGCGGGTGAGGGTTGCGACATCAGTTCTGATATAATCTAAAAATGCTGATGACTTCCAACGTCCCAGAGTTTGAATGAATGAATCGCTGAGGCCCTTCTGCGCCGCCACTGTCGCCGCACCTATACGGAAGCTGTGACCACTATAACTCCTCGTGTCCATCCCAATAGACTCCAGAACCCGCTTAAGCTCCCTTCCCAGGCGATCTCGCGTCAAGAGAGTCCGATCCTCAAATTTGAAGAGGAACCCAGGCCCAGGAGGTCTACATGCCAAATAGCCAAGCATGGCGGCCACAGGACACAAAATATCACCGGTGGTACCCAAATGCAGAGTGAAACCTGCCCCGAACGGATCAGTCTTAGACGACTTCAATCTCACTTGCAGGTGGGATGGCTGATCATGAGAGTCAACTGAGATGTCCTGGACAGTAAGCTGCCTGTCACCCAAAGTCGACTGAGCAGCGTACGTAAATTCTCCAGCTCGCAAGAAACCGAAAAATCCAAGACAGAAGGCCGCCCATAACATCACCTTGTCACTACAAGGGGGTGACTGTGACCACAGACTATGAATTTGCCGTAAAATATGTGGCGTGATGGGGAGCCTCTTGGCTCTTGGCTTAACCGCACCAAGACGACGCATGCCAGTAAGGACGTAACTAAGACGGGGAAATGGCATTGAAGAGGGGTCGGGCCATCCATTAGTGATGTGGAGGTATCGGATTGCAGCTAAATATGATCGTACTGCTCCATATGACAGGTTCTCCACTGCCAATGAGGCTACAAAACGACACAAGGTCACCTCCGATGCTGGCAAAGGAATTAAGATTGACTGCTGGCAGAAGGCGAGGTAACGTCTTTGCCCTGACTCGTAGACTCTTCTAGTTGACTGCGCAATACCGTGCTCAAAGAGCTGACAAACAACGTCGTCCAGGCCTCGGAGCCCCAGTTCGGCCTTTCTACTATGAGGAGATGATGCACCTGCGGTGGAATTGGAGTCTCTGGAATCTGTGATATAATAGGGGAAACCAGATCAGCTCTGTCTCTAGATAAAGCATCTGCTACCACATTGACCACTCCTGGCACATGCTCGGCGGATATTTGAAAGCCATAATATGCACCATATAGTGATATACACCTCAATAACTGGACAAGAGGGGGAGATTTCGCTGACCGCTTCTGCACACAGGCAACCACAGCTGCATTGTCAGAGTGGAAACGCACATGTTTACCCCCCCAGCTAGGCCCCCATACAGCCGCTGCTACAGCAATTGGAACTAATTCCTTTGTAGAGATGTCAACTTTATCCCAGTGTGGAAGCCAACTAAACTGGAACCACCCTAGCCCCTCAGCCACAGCGCCACACCCCCATGACCCTGATGCGTCGGTATGGATGTGACAGGAAATAGGGACAGATGCAAAAACTGAGCTGCCCGACCAGTGACCCAACAAGCACCTCCACCACAAGATATCAGCACGTGCACCCGCCGTCAAACGAATGAAATGATGTGGCTGCTTCGCCTGCTGAAGCAAGGCGAATAACGCCCTCAGAAAGGATCTGCCTGAGCGCACCACCGTTGCTGCATGGCAGAGATGACCCAAAAAAGATTCCAAATCTTTCCGGGTCGTCGACCTTCGACCAACCCAACTACGTATCATCTCCTGTAGCCTATGCAATTTGACTTCTGGAAGACGCAACCGACCAGCGTTCGTGTCAATCTCAATTCCCAGGAATGTGATGACTCTATCGGGACCCGCCGTCTTATGTGCTGAAACTGGCACCCCCAGGTGAGCAAATGTGCTCAATGCCAATGCTCGTAGCTCCACCCCATCGCCTGATACCGGGGGAACAAGAATGAGGAAATCATCCAGATAATGTGAAACCAAAGTGATACCCGCTCTGTAAAGTGCCCAGGTCATCATGTCTGCAACCGCTGAGAAAATTTTCGGAGCTGACCTTAGCCCGAACGGAAGTGCTCTGTCTATATATGTCTGTCCCTCCCACTCGATTCCAAGCCGATGATGATCGCTAGGGTGCACTGGGATCTGCCTGTACGCACTCTCCAGGTCAATCTTCACCATCAGTATGCTAGATCCCAGAGTCTGGATGCACTCAACCACGTCGTCCATATGCATGTACGAGATTGATGCGAGCTCCTCTGAAATTCCCGCATTCACACTGCTACCTCTCGGATAGGAGAGATCGACAATCAGTCTCCACTTGCCTTCCTGATGGGGCTTAGGTATGAGGCCAATGGGGCTGACGTGCACCTGTGAAACCACCTCCCTGGAGAGGGGGCCAATTAACCTACCTAGCCTCCACTCGGACTGGATATACTCAGAGACTACCCCCTGCTGGGAAGCTGCTGACGGGTGATTATGACTGGTTGACTTCACCCGGCACACCTTGCGGCACCCCAACCGAAATCCGTGACACAAACCATTCCACACGTACTGCGAAAAACGCTTGTCCGGGTGAGAGTCGAACACCGGTGCCCAATTCTGCAAGCAGAAGGGTGAGAACAAAACTTGCCACTGAGGTGCATCCTTCCGGTACTCCCCACTCTCGAAGGCCAGTAGATCCTCTACATAGATGTGACGACCCTGGTAGAGTCCCAGACCTCTAGCTGTGAACGGCGGCAGCCCAGCCAGCTCTCCGACTACTGCACCTGCATAAACCATGTCCTGACAACTGACCGCCAGTTCAACACTCAGACACCTCTACCCCACCAATTATTCTACCCGCCCCCTTAATGACAAGTAAACAATACTCTAGCTATGTCAGGTGTACAATCCCCAAATGAGACTAAGATCCTGCCGTGTCTAGCCATTTAAATTAACCTATCAATGACTACGCCAAAATATATCAATATTAAATCTCCCCTTCTTTCACTGAAATGACTATTGGTCTATTAATTCATATATACATACCTTTTAATACCCAAACACCTTAATTCCAAACCTACCTAACCACCCTCTATCAACCACCCAACTTGGACAATGATTATATTTGTTTGAATATATGACTATAATGTGGCAACAAATCAGAGGCAAGAATAGATAGTTATAGCGTTCGTAGGCAAACTGACACCCACTAGCGACTCGGGACAAATGGGCGAGGCTGGCCCGGAGGTGGACCCTGCGGCAACCCCTGGGTACTCTTGCTGGGGCAGTGAATCTCTGGGTGAGGTTGACAGCATACACGACACACATGCCTGAATGTGCAACCCCCTGGAAATCTGCAGCTTCCACGATTCCACGATTGACAGATCCGGTTTGAAGTCCCCAAACCTCGGCCACCAAATGATCTTGTGTCAGAGTGGTGCAGATAACTTAATGCACACTGGTCTGCTCGATGATCCACACCCTGACAGAGAGAGCAAAAAGTACCAGCACGCCCCTGAGGTGCCTGCGCTGATGGCAGTGGGCTCACCAGCATAGTTGAAGCCAGAATAGCCGGATGCAGCTCGTTCCATCTAAGCGCGCCATCTAGCGCTGCCTGTTGACGAAACACCTTGTCGTACGTCAACCAGCTCTTGCCCCCATGACGCAGTGACTCCCTAACAATCAGCTGGGCATATACCAAGCGCTCCCTCGTGTCATCGTCGGGGCATCGTAACGCCAAGTATGCCAAGAAACAGTAAATCCAGGAGGACAGTGATGCAACTTCTCGCAGCCGTGGTTTATTAACCCCTGGGATGCCAACGAGGTGGTGAGGACCATTAAAAGTTTCCAACTCACTAAGCAGAGCTATATTATCGCCCAATAGCTCTTTCATCTCAATGTAAACTCCCGAGCGTGCCTTAGCCACCAATCTGGCAGGGAATGGCACTGATCCAGGAGACAAACATGCTCCAGTCAGAACGGATGCCGGGGGCGAGGTCGGTAGACTTGACATAGGCAGGCTGCTCCCCAACGATGATGACATCCGAGGCCCCAACATTGCCTGGCTGCTTACAGCTGGAGCTGGACGCTGAGACAACTGGCCTGAATCCGCTACTGATGTGGACCTACACTGGCTTGACACTTGGATAGGCTGTGACGTGGCACCACTTGGCGAAATGACGACTGATGCAATGGATGCCGGAGGTGGCAACCTCCCAAGCCCCCACCCGGTGTGGACCGAGCCTGCAAGCAACGAATATAAGTCAATGCCCTACTGTAGTCCTCAGAAACTCCAACTCCCAGTCACACTCAGTCAACCTCAACAGTGCTGTGCCATGCACATTTCCTCCTCTCAAACTGCCAGAAATCCAGGGACCATAATGTACTTCCCCCCTCTAAAAACCTGACCTAAAGAAGCCTACCCTTTACCCCCTCCCCCCCTAACCCCCCCTCTTCTCCTATCACCCCCTCTCATACTTCACCCCTTTACAAGATTACAAATGCATCCCACCCGGTACGGCGTCGTTAAAATTCCGCGCCGTTCATTGGCCTGGTAAGCATCGCTAAAATAACGCGTCATCCGACACGCCCCTGAAATAGAGCCCGAAGCCTAGCCCTAAGCTACTCTACCACAACAGCTAACATACCTTCGCTACTTGGACGCTGAAAGTCTGCCTGGCCTCCGCTAACCGACGATGCTCCACCCGCCGTCCCAGCGCGCGACATGCTGTTGAGAGATTCCTGGCGGACCCGCTCGCCCACGGCATCCAGCAACTGTTGAAGGGATAAAGACGCAACTGAGACGTCGGCGGAACCTCCCGCTGCTTCGTTCCCAGGTGATCCACTATTCGCCAACTCTGAGACAGGGGGGCCTGCCGCTCTCCTCCCCTTTCCTCTCGTTGCCTTTCGCTTCACTTTCGGCATAGATACCTTCCCGGCCAACTCCGTATAAACACAGCACTCGAAGTAACTAAGTAACTCGAAGTAACTAAGTAACTAAGTAAGCAAACTTGGAGCACAGATTTCCCACTTGGAGCACAGATTTCCCACTCTAACTCTTACTATGGCTTTAGCTCACCTCGTTGCTGGCAATCTTGCTCACGTGCCACTGTAACATGTCATCCCCGGCCGCGCCCTCCATCCTGTTCACAAGCCCGTACCTTCCGCTGCAGCGATACTTACCCGATTGCCATTCCAACGTTAACCTCATTTAAACTCATTTAAATTACAAAATATTTATATATTCATTTAGAATGTCAGCTGACGAAAGCATCTACTATACTATTCTATAGCATTACAAACAGTAACGGAATGACTGTACATTTATCATATAATATGATTATACAATGCATAAACAGAACTTGGGGAATAAACTTCTGGGAAGACACACTACAAATTACCAGTAAGTAGTAGAAATAAATAAAATACTAAATAATGTAGCAAAGTTTAATTTTTCATATCTTTATTATTTTAATTTAGCTAAGGGACATTATTACAGTAATGAAGTCAAATATTTAATAAAGTTGTATCTACCTGTTTTGGCAAAAAGAATAATTCATACTCGCAACGTATATTATGCTAATAAAAACACACAAATAATACATTTTTCCGAAGTTATTGTGAAATTTTTTTATCAATATTATATATTATATTATAATTATATACACACATAATATATAATATATATTTTGTATTACATTTTCAGATGCTCCACTAACTATCAACGATAAATTTGAAACAGTTAATAATACAATTCCGTCTGATGTCCTGGAATGTCTGAGTGTATGTGAGCAATGCAAAAATGAAGTACTAAATACATGTTCTAGCTCTTCATTATCAACAATACTGAGTGTTGCTGTGACATGTCTTCTGACAATCATTATTCATGTCATAATAATAGTAGTATTTACAATTACAATGAAGAGGAAAAGTAAGCAGAAGTTCATGTAATATTGTAAATAATAACAATTTTTTTTTTAATTTCAGGCAAAGTTAAAAAACGATCACCACAGTAAGATTCCTTATAATGAACATAGTAATATTACAATACTTTTAATCAGTAATTTTTTTCTTTAAGGTTGGCTGAACACCGTGGCAATAAAAAGGTTGTAAGAATAGGACAAATAATATTATTATTGTTCATAATTGTTTTCATTAGCAAAAACATAATTATATTCACTATTTTAGGAATCCTCCCAATTGAAACATTCACAGATATTAACTAGCAAGGTATGATGATATCATATCGCATTGATAGGAAGTAATGTACTTCTAGTTCTAATGATAATCCTAGTTATATAATGTAGCTAACGTTGTGGAAGGAATACAAATATGCCTGATGTATGTTGAATGGCTTATAGTAATTTTTTAACAAATTTATTATTATTTCAGGTAAAAAATCTAATTGAGCATTATATAAATGTTTTTATTGCTTATAAGACAACAGCTATCATGTTGTATAATTAATTTATTGAGGATATTGTAATTACTAATTTTCTATATTCATAGAATGCTGCATATGCCACTGTTCAGGTTAACAGGCAAAAGGTATAAACTTAACACTGTAATGAACTAATTTAGTAATAGTTACGTTTCAGTTTGAAACAATTTTGTTATGTTCAGTTCTAAATAAGTGCAAATATAATATAGAATGCTATTTCAACCTAATTATCCAACATTTCTAAATATAGAGGGAAATTACTGCTGATAATCTTTTGATTGCACATGACTTGAAAAATGATGGTAAGCCATTGACTGAGATTGTAATACTTTCTCAATATTCAGCTACCAAATTCACTTCTTTCTCAGATATGTATGAGACTATTAATAACTGAAGATTAAAAGTCGTCATCATGGACAGTGTTATTACTTATTAAATAATATATAACTGTCGTACATCATAATAACTATAGTAATAGCTATGTTGAATCTCAATGTCTAGTTCACGTCATTCTTTGAAATTATTACCGTTTAATTCTTGGCTATTATGTACATTTTTATACAAATTATAATTCATCAAAGAGAAACTTCATGGGAATTTACTAATAGAATGAGTGTGAATTAAATTAGCATTATAAATAACTATAATATTTCATTGACAGTTTCATAATTATTGTTATGAGTCACTTTTTGAACATAGCTTTCCTTTAATAAAGTATATTCTATTTCAGATTCATAATAGCTCTTGTTATTACAAGTAAAACGTGTTTATATCAATTTTTACTTATTCTATTGGTTTCAACTCAAGATTAGATTACAACAATTGTAAATAAACCTAAGTTATTTTATAATTTTCCAATATGCATCATATAACTGTCCACCACACAATTGATAAACAATGCACATGCAGTTTATTTTAGAATAGATTGTTCTATAGCTTTAGTTTCCGCATTAGATTATCAAGATAAGATAATAGAATATAAAGGATAGTTTTGAACTATATAGCACAATAACATCTTATTTTAAAATATTATATTAGAGAGTGCATACTTAGTAGTAAAAGAACTAGGTAATGAGCATAAAACATCAATATAATGAAGTAAGGAAGTAGCTTTCCTATAGCAGTTGTTATTCCGAATACATAATCCAATAGCTATTATTTTCATTTTAGGCCATGGTTTGAAAAACATGGCCCAATGCAACTGTTCGGATCAAGGAACAAATTGGTAATATTATTGTTAATACATTGATTCAACCCAAAACTCCAGGGATATATTATAATCATGATAGCCAATAAATTAATATAGGATTCTTACAGTGTTTCAGTGATCAATTTATAATGAAATTTATAATAATGTTTATAAGGTAGCATGGCATCATGTACATTATCTTATAAATATAATTAACTATGCTGTGTTTTTATATCATAACCAATTGTGTGCAACTATCAAATATATAGAATAATGGTAACTACTTCTAAAATACAATATTTAAAAAATCTCATACTAAATCCCCAGAATGTTTTGATAAAGCTATCATCATAATTGTTAAAGTGGCTTAATTGTATATCATAATTATAAAGTCCAGTGTGGATCTATCGGAAATTATTTTAACCCCAATTACGGAGATTCCTCTAGTTATAGAGTTACATGGACACCATCCTACTACAATACTTCAAGATACATGATAACAGTTTATCCTCCTGAATCCTACACACAGGAAGATCTCATCATCCACAACACTGATAACAGTACAGTACACAACATCACTCTAGCACTCAATGACTGCCCACACAGGATATATTCTACTTTTTTATTTGGTACTAATATCAAAGTTAAAATCAATGTACTTTAAGCTGCTTAACATGAATATTAATACAAATATTTCCTTTATCTACATAATATTATTATGTGGTAATAATTTAGAGTGTAGTCTTGTAAACTCTCCTATTATACTGCTATATAATATTACCAATGGTAAAGGAATGACCGTACATTTATCACATAATAGTACAACTATACAATGTGCAAACAATTCGTGGGAAGTAGACTTCTGGAATGATACACTTGCTACAACATCCACTACCAGTAAGTCGGTGAAGTAAGTATACCCAAATTATTGAGTCTAAAGTTAAACTTTTAATGATTCCTAAACTGATTTGAATTCACTTTAGCAGTATTATTTCTGTTTTAAAGGTCAAACTATATTATTAATTATTTGGAATCAATTATCTAGGGCATAACAGAGGATTCGTATTCAGAATTTGTTGTTTGAATTTTAAAAAGTTTGCACAAAATACATTAAGTATAGCATATAATTTAAACTAAAGAAGCATATAATTAAAAATAAAATACAAGTGACTATATCATTTTATTGGCAATTATAATACACTTCTGGATGAAATATATATGACAATGTGTGTACCACAGGTATTAAATTTTCAGATGCTTATGATACACTTCAGTCTGACATACATAATTCTCTGAGCATGTGTGAACAATGCAAAAATGAAGTACTAAATACATGTTCTAGCAACTTGCTTCCAATAATACTGAGTGTTGCTGTGACATGTCTTCTGACCATCATTATTCATGTCATAATAATACTAGCAATAACCATTACAATGAAGAGGAAAAGTAAGTGGAAGTTCATATAATATTTTAATATAATAATGACCAAACTTTACTTTACTTTTCAATTCAGGTAAAGTTAAGAATCAATTGTCTAGGTAAGATTCATAGTATTTTATATTGTAAAATTACAGTATTATTGATGAGTTAAAAATGATCATTTTTATTGTCTTTTTTTTTTTAATAAACATTAGTATTATGGTGTTAAGATGATTCAAATGTAACTATGTTGAAGTTTAATGAATGAATGTGTTTTTTGATATATTTAATAATAATTACACTACTAATGAATTTAAATGGCTAAATATCTTAATATTCATTTAGAATGTCAGCTGATAAAAGCATCTACAATACTATTGTATAGCATTACAAGCAGTAACCGAATGACTGTACATTTATCATATAATAATATGATTATACAATGCATAAATATAACTTGGGACATAGACTTCTGGGATGATACACTATTTACAACATCAATTACCAGTAAGTAGTGAAATAAGCAAAAGCTAATAATTGTATCATAATGTACCTTTTGTGATATCTTTACATATTTAATTTATTTATAGGACTATTATTACGATATTGAAGTTGTTATGTACATGCTTTGTGAAAAGAATAATTCATACTCTTAACGTATTTTTTTCTACTAAAAACACACAAGAAAAACATGTTTCCAATCTTATTGTGAATTTTTTTATCAATATTAATACATACACATATAATATATAAAATTATATATATATTTGTATTATATTTTCAGATGCTCCACTGACTATCAATGATATGAAACAGTTAATTGTACAATTCAGTCTGATGTCCAAGAATGTCTGAGTATTTGTATGAACAATGCAAAAATGGAGTACTAAAAACATGTTCTAGCCCTTCTCAGTCAATAATGCTGAGTGTAGCTGTGATATGTCTACTGACCATCATTATTCATGTTATAATAATAGTAGTATTTACAATGACAATGAAGAGGAAAATATTACAATTATTAATTTTTAATTCAGGCAAAGTTAAGAATCTATCACCACAGTAAGATTTCCTTATAATCAACATAGTAATTATTACAATACTATTAATCAGTAATGATTTTTTTCACGTTTGCTGAACACAGTGGCAATAAAAAGGTTGTAAGAATAGGACAAATAATATCATTTTTTTATCATTGTTTTCATTAGCAAAAACATAATTATATTCACTATTTTAGGAATCCTCCCAATTGAAACATTCACAGATATTAACAAGCAAGGTATGATATATCACATTGATAGGAAGTAATGTACTTCTAGTGCTAATGATATTCCAATTAATAGTTATATAATGTAGCTAAAAATTTCATGTTGTAAACAGAATAGACATTTGACTGATGTTTGAATGGCCGATCATTATTTTTATTTATGATTATTTCAGGAAAAAATTCTGTATAGTGAGCAATATAATATAAATCCTTTTATTTGCTTAAAATACAATAATTAGTTATCAGGTTGTATCGTTATTGAATGATGATAATTATTATAATAGCAATTTTCTATTATTCATAGAATGCTGCATATGCCACTGTTCAGGTTAACAGGCAAAAGGTATATTAGTTAAGTTTCAATTTGAAACAATTTTATTGTGTGCAGTTCTATTTAAGTGCAAAAATAATATTGAATGCTGATTTTCAAGCTAATTATTCAACATTCCAAATATAGAAGAAAATTGCTGCTGATAATCATTTGATTGCAAATGACTTGAAAAATGATGGTAAGCCATTGACACATATTGTAATGATTCACAATTTTCAGCAATTGAATTCACTTCTTTCTCAGATATGTATGAGACTATTAATAACTGAAGAATAAGTCTTCATCACAGACAGTGTTATTACTTACTACAATATACTAATGGCATGCTTCATAATAATTATAGTATTATCTATGTTAAATCTCAATGTTTAGTTCATGTCGTTCATTGAAATTATTACCGTTTAATTTAGGCTATTTGGTACATTTTATACAAACTATGATTTCATCAAAGATAATTTTCATGGGATTTAACTAATGATGATTGCGAAAAAAGTGAGTATTTTAATTATTTTATTGTTAACCGTTTCATAATATCGTTATGAGTCAATTTTTGAACATAGATTTACTTTCATTAAATATTTTCTATTTCAAATTAATAATAGGTCTTGTTCTTACAAGTAAAATATGTGTTTATATCAATTTGTACTTATTGTTTTGATTTCAACTCAAGATTAGATTACAGCAATTGTAAATAAGTACATGTTATTTTAATCTTTCATTCTGTGTCATAACTGTCCACCCACAGTTGACGATGAACATAGCTTCAGTTTCAGTATTTAATTATCAAGATACGGTATTAATAGAATATAAACAATAGTTTTCAACTAGTAAAATAACATCTTATTGTAAAATTTATTGGATATTGTTTCGTACAGTCACATTTGTTTAAATGAGAGTGCACACTTGACACAGATATTTCTTGAATAACCCAGTGTATGCAGGTCAATATTTTTTAATATTTTAATATGAGCATCAAAATTTTAAATGAAGTACGGGCACAAATAATAGCATTAGCTGCTCTTTTATAGCAGTTGTTATTCCCGATACATACACTGGAAAAAATCTGGAATTTCCTGACTTCAGGAATTGTATAGGACAGTTGAACGTATGGCCTGTACTTCACATTTCCTGTACCAGGTCAGATAGTTTCTGACTTTTTCTACAGTACCTTCTAGGTCCACCTGGAAGGTTCCTGGCCTGCACCAGCACAGATGAAATTTCCTGCACTTTTTCTACAGTACCTTCTAGGTCCACCTGGAAGGTCCCTGGCTTGCATCAGTAAAGGTGAACTTTCCTGCACTTTTTCTATAGGTCCACCTGGAAGGTCCCGGGCCTGCACCAGTACAGATGAACTTTCCTACACTTTTTTTTATATTACTAGGTCCACCTGGAAGGTTCCTGGCCTGCACCAGTACAGATGAACTTACCTGCTCTTTTTCTATAGTACCTTCTAGGTCCACCTGGAAGGTTCCTGACCAGCATAAAATGAACTTTTCTGAACGTTGCTAGAATACCTTCTAGGTAACATTTCTTAAACTTTACTTTAGTTAGCTACTTTAGATGCAGACTTCTATTCTACACTAAAATCTCCACGTGAATGGGCATTGACTAAGCCCTATACTGTTCTCCTGACCTGTAAAAAACTATGCAAGGTTTAAGATGAGAATTGTATACAAACTTCGCGTTATAGTGTTTGTAACAAAACTATTACTGCAGCTAAAAACCCTTTACCCAAAATTCATTACTTTGCCTGCAGCTGTAATTTGTTATGACAAAGTTGTTGCTTACCTCTGAAAACTTTGGCTCTAGACAAGTTAAGGAGTGCGCACTTTTCGGTTGCTGTGTAAGACATAGGCCATTCGTGGGCGTGGAACTTACCCGCACATACCCTTTACCCATACTCTATGATGGATTATGGAAACTAAAAAATGCTTCTGTTATAATTATCACTTGAGTGAAAATATGTCCCTCCCCCAAACACAAAATTGTTGTTGTAGTTGTGTTTATTATTGTTCATAAATTCCTGTATAGCAAGCATAAAGCTCCAACTTTAAGAATCAAATAAAAAAAAATCACGTGATTTTAATGGCTACATAATATACAAATTCCCAACTAAGTGTGATTATAACTCAAAAAACAAATAAACAAAAAACGACAACAAAGTAAAGATTCGTAAGTTTGAGGCTGGGAGAACAATATAGGACACACAATCATAAGATAGATTCCTTAGGGATACGTCACAGTGGAACTGCCTTGTTGACAAGGTATTTTACAAACCTTGCAAACCTGGCTGAAAACTCATTGATAAACACCTTGACGATTCTGTAACTTTCTACCAAACCACCTTGATAAGGCGCTGCAACTTTCTTGGTAACTAATTTAATATGTCTGAAGGGCAGCAAAGTCCTCCATTTTCGATCCCCTCACTGGCTACACAGCTAGGCCCGAACTTACAACTCAGGATGCCCTTCCGAACTGCTGTAGTCAGTGCGAGCGAGATCATTTTTGGTCCTTCGAGCTGGACCAAAAATGATCTCGCTCGCACTGACTATACAGCAGTTCGGAAGGGCAGCCCAGTTGTAAGTTCGGGCCTAGCTGTGTAGCCAGAATGGAGGACTTTGCTGCCCTTGTCGTCTGCCCGGTACAAGGCTCGCTGTCGGGATGGCGACCTTGTGGCAGTAACTTTCTTGGACGTTGGTACCGAGTGGAGGACTCGGTCTTAGCTTAGGTCCGAATAATCAGATAGCTAGGGTGGGTGGGTAACTACAACTTCACTGGTTTGATAACTTCAAAACTATAGGAACAACTGAGAACTAAAATGAAAGAATACAATACTTATAACAACTGTAGTCATGGGCATAAACCGCGACTGGCCGCGAGCGGTCAGCGAGGCTTTACAGAAATAAGTATAGTTTCTTCGGAATGTTCGTTGAGGTTGCGTTAGGCCCGCACAATGGCTAATAAAGATTATGAGAGAGTGCAATGTTTACTTGAAGATGTCATAAATTTGATTTCTACAGACCATGGAGGACAGACGGAGTTTTTAGATCTTATGTCTCGATTTCTCATGGGGCCTTCACTAAATCTCATATTTAGTCGACTTACTGATTCATTTGATCAAGTTTACAAAATACACTCTACTGATGAAGAAGGAGTCGGTACAGACAAGGAAGACTCTATTGTAACTTTAGAGGAAATAACATTCCAAACACTAGCTTGTTTATATGTTCCTGCTAAATATGCTGAACAAGATCATTCTTCGACAATAACAGAACTAAATGAGGCAGAAAACTGTATACCTTGTTCTTTTAAGGCTATGTTTGTGGGTACATTTAGAAATTTGATATCTACAGAAGAATTTAAAGAGAGAGATGAAGTGTTGATAAAAACAATGGAATGTACTGACTTTTATGATAAAGGAATCATTGAGTATGCCACTGAAGAACAAATTACATTACCAATGAGCAATATGAGCGATACTAAAGAAGAGATTGATAGACAAACTTTCGAAAATTGTATAAAGAAGAACCTTGCATATTCCTTGTACATGATGTTTAATATCATAATGCGATCCAAAGACAAACAAATCATGACCCTAGATGAGTGTAGAGACATTGCTAAAGATCTTGGAATTAGCCATGAAGATTTGCCTAAAGTTTTGTGGTTTCTCCACTATCGAGTAGGTTCACTGTTATATTATTCTGAAGTACAAGGATTTGAACTGAAGACATTATTATTTGCGATGCTAAGGTTAGTCAGTTGTTGTGTTTAATTGTCTTATTAAGTCTGTAATGTGTATGTGTTATAGTTATTGTTAGTGGCTGCAACTCAACTAGTAAAGAAAACATTTTTATTTAGCAATGTAGGAAAAGCAGCTGCTGAAAAGTTTAAGTCAAAAGCTCAGTTTACACAACTAGATTGATTCAGTTGATTCATACTAATAATGTATTCTTGCGTTCATTACGCACACATTGAATATGGAATGTTCCTAACTTAATCCTAATGGAAAAAAAATTATTTCATATTTAAAAGGAAAAAGTTTAATACTAATGTTATTATGAACCATTTTATTATATATTTTATATTATGTATAAAATTTTCAGATGCTCCATTAGCTATCAATTGTACGTTCGAATCGGTCAATTGTACATTTCAGTTTGATGACCAGGATTCTCTGAGTATGTGTGAACAATGCAAAAATGAAGTACTAAATACATGCTCTAGCAACTTGCTTCTAATAATACTGAGTGTAGCTGTGACATGTCTTCTGACCATCATTATTCATGTCATAATAATAGTAGTATTTATCATCACAATGAAGAGAAAAAGTATGTTGGAAGTTAAAATATTTTTTATGTAACAGTTGTCATCATTTTTAATTCAGGTAAAGTTCAGAATCAATCATCCAGGTAAGATTCATAATATTCAATGTGTGTTACATTATATTTTATTGATGAGTAAAGGAAAGTTCATTTTTCTTTCAGCTTTATTGAACACAGTGGCCATACAAAGGTAGTAAGAAACTTTAATAATTGTTTATGAAATGATTTCTATTAGTACAATATACTGTTGATATTTTTAGAAATCTTCACAAACAAAGTGCTCACAGATATTAACAAGAGAAGTATGATAAAATAATATAGTGTGAATAGGAAATATTGCTTTTCTACTGTTTTTTAATGATTGTTGAATAGTGATATAATAAAGTAGCTAAAGATCTATAATAGTGTAGATAGGCATTGTAATGATATAAAAATAATATTGTGTTTATAAGTTATGTAATATAATTAGTGGAGAGAGATTATGGATTGTAAGGCTTTTGACTGATGTATTTTATTACATATTATTTAAAGATGAATGACTTAATTTTTATTGCAATTTATTTATTTCAGGTTAAAAGTATTTTTAATTTTTTACCTACAAGACGCACTACAATCAGATTTTATTGTTATTGAATATTCTTTTCCTATATTTGCATAGAATGCTGCATATAACACTGTTCAGGTCAACATGCACAAGGTACATTGAAAGCATTTGGTCTTATGTTAAAGTTCCATGTTAAAACAAAATTTTATTTTATATATTTCTATTTAAACTCAATTTTTAAAATGCTGATTCATGCTAATTATCTAACATTATTGTTAATATAGAGGGAAATTGCTGCCGATAATCATTTGATTGCAAATGACTTGAATAATGATGGTAAGCCGTTGACTCAGATTGTAATGCATTCACTATTTTCAGCAAATGAATTCGCTTCTTTCTTAGATATGTATGAGACTATTAATATTTGAAGAGTAAGAAGTCATCAATCAATGGACAAATATCATACTTTATAAAATGTTTGTATTAGCTTTATTGAATCTAAATGTCTAGTTTATTTCATCCATTGATTTATTACTATAAAGTACATATTATTGACTATAATTATAACATGAAATAGAATGCAGCTTATCAATAAAATAAGGTGTTTAAATAACCATAAAATGATATTGATGTTGCTTATATCAGTAACCATTGATGTATTGCTTATGATTGCAGCAAATAATTTACATTCTTTGTAAACCACTTAATTTTATTACAGAGAATTTTCATGCGATAACTATGGTGAGCACTAAAATTGAATATTATTATAAATAACTTTTATATGTGATTGTTTACACAATTATATAATATTGCTATGAGTTGCTCTTTCAGAATAGCTTTACTTTTATAAAGTATTTATAAATTCAGATTCCAACTAGCTATTGTCATTCATCCCAACTAGCTGTTGTCATTACATCCCAACTAGCTGTTGTCATTACATCCCAACTAGCTGTTGCCATTACATCCCAACTAGCTGTTGTCATTACATCCCAACTAGCTGTTGCCATTACATCCCAACTAGCTGTTGTCATTACATCCCAACTAGCTGTTGCCATTACATCCAACTAGCTATCCCAACTAGCTGTTGCCATTACATTCCCAACTAGCTGTTGTCATTACATCCCAACTAGCTGTTGTCATTACATCCCAACTAGCTGTTGCCATTACATCCCAACTAGCTGTTGCCATTACATCCCAACTAGCTGTTGTCATTGTGCATTACTCAGCTGTTGTCATTACATAACTAGCTGTTGCCATTACATCCCAACTAGCTGTTGCCATTACATCTGATTACAATCAACTAGCTGTTGCCATTACATCCAACTAGCTGTTGCCATTACATCTCAACTAGCTGTTGCCATTACATCCCAAACTAGCTGTTGTCATTACATCCCAACAACTAGCTGTTGCCATTACATCCCAACTAGCTGTTGTCATTACATCCCAACTAGCTGTTGTCATTACATCTAACTAGCTGTTGCCATTACATCCCAACTAGCTGTTGCCATTCTGTTGTCATTACATCCCAACTAGCTGTTGCCATTACATCCCAACTAGCTGTTGCCATTACATCCCAACTAGCTGTTGTCATTACATCCCAACTAGCTGTTGTCATTACATCCCAACTAGCTGTTGCCATTACATCTGAACTAGCTGTTGCCATTACATCTGAACTAGCTGTTGCCATTACATCCCAACTAGCTGTTGCCATTACATCCCAACTAGCTGTTGCCATTACATCCCAACTAGCTGTTGCCATTACATCCAACTAGCTGTTGTCATTACATCCCAACTAGCTGTTGCCATTACATCCCAACTAGCTGTTGCCATTACATCCCAACTAGCTGTTGTCATTACATCACAACTAGCTGTTGTCATTACATTCCAACTAGCTGTTGTCATTACATCCCAACTAGCTGTTGCCATTACATCTCAACTAGCTGTTGTCATTACATCCCAACTAGCTGTTGCCATTACATCTCAACTAGCTGTTGCCATTACATCCCAACTAGCTGTTGTCATTACATCTCAACTAGCTATTGTCATTACATTCCAACTAGCTGTTGTCATTACATCCCAACTAGCTGTTGTCATTACATTCCAACTAGCTGTTGCCATTACATCCCAACTAGCTGTTGCCATTACATCCCAACTAGCTGTTGCCATTACATCCCAACTAGCTGTTGCCATTACATCCCAACTAGCTGTTGCCATTACATCTCAACTAGCTGTTGTCATTACATCCCAACTAGCTGTTGTCATTACATCCCAACTAGCTGTTGTCATTACATTCCAACTAGCTGTTGTCATTACATCCCAACTAGCTGTTGCCATTACATCTCAACTAGCTGTTGTCATTACATCCCAACTAGCTGTTGTCATTACATCCCAACTAGCTGTTGTCATTACATCCCAACTAGCTGTTGTCATTACATCTCAACTAGCTGTTGTCATTACATTCCAACTAGCTGTTGTCATTACATCCCAACTAGCTGTTGCCATTACATCTCAACTAGCTGTTGCCATTACATCCCAACTAGTTGTTGTCATTACATCTGAACTAGCTGTTGTCATTACATCCCAACTAGCTGTTGTCATTACATTCCAACTAGCTGTTGTCATTACATCCCAACTAGCTGTTGCCATTACATCTCAACTAGCTGTTGCCATTACATCCCAACTAGCTGTTGTCATTACATCCCAACTAGCTGTTGCCATTACATCTCAACTAGCTGTTGTCATTACATCCCAACTAGCTGTTGTCATTACATCCCAACTAGCTGTTGTCATTACATTCCAACTAGCCATTGTAGTATTATCCTAACTAGTTGTTGTCATTATTCCAACTAGCTGTTGCATGTGCATTCCAACCAGAAGTTTTCATTACAAGTATATAGTTGTTTTATTAACTAATAAAAAGTCCATTGATGGAACTTGAGATTAGATACAATTCTTGTCAATACATGTAAGTAATTGTAACTTTACATTCTGCATCATAACTGCCCATCGCACATTTTATAAACAATGCACGTATATAGTGTATTTTCAAAATGAAATAAGTAAAATATAAATTTAATAAATAAGACAGTGTTAGTCTTTTCATTTAATTTATTTTCTACATACTATCACAAATTTTGTTTAACACAGAGTACAGCTATATAGCTTTTGTTTTAATTAGAGTGAATGTATAGTACTGGAAGGAGTACTCATATTATTGTCTGATTATATTTTATTAGAGCATTGCAGTATTACGTAATTTACAAAATGTATCTTAATGTGAGCGTAAAACAAAATCCCAGTTAGATGCAACAAAATATTCAGTGACATCACAATATCAATAGCTGCTCTCCTAAGAAAGGTCATATATAAATACATAAGCCAATAATGTGCATAAATTGTAATATTAGTTCATTTCATTCCATGATGTTTATACAGGATGCTATGTGAACATAAAATTTGCTTTATTTATCTACTAATTTTGATTGTGACATGTTGCAATGCACTCATATTAAGAGAATTTTATGCTGGCTTTGAATCAATTACATGCATACCTCTAGTGTGAAATTCACACTCAAGTGAATATCATGGACCCTTTACCAACCATTAATTATATTCATGTGCAGGCAAAACCAATGCTATTGTCACTGTAATCTACTTTACAAATGTGTTGTACACTTATGTGCTAAGTAAGAGAGTTGACAAAGATTTTTGTCCTCTGATTAATGAGATCTGGGATTTGGCACAGAACATATACCAATCTCCCTTTGAAAAGTTATATTTGATATAAATATATTATTAGAATCAACCCAACTTAAAATAAATCAGCATTAATGTAATTATGAGTTTACACTGATTTATGGTGTGAACTCACAACGATGAGGTATGCAAATCTTACCATATTTTGGTGTGACTATAGGTACACACTTAATTTGGTGTGAACTACACTGTGGGAACACCCACTCAGACAGATGGAGGTGAGAGGAAGCAAGAGCCAGGCACATGCCTTTGAACTTATTTGACAGTTTTGTGTGTTTGTGTGTATCAAGTGTTAATTGGTGTGTGTGTCCTTATTTGGTTTTTGTTAGTCAGTTTTGTTGACCAATCAGATTTGAGAGTGTGGGTGAGACATAGGGTTTTATATACTGTGGCCTGTCTCACCCACCTCAGATTTTGTACAGTAAGGCTTTCAAAGACATTGATTCCAGTAGAGTCTGGTGAATCTCAGTTGGGGCTTGATTTGGGTCGCCTGCGTAACTGGGGGAATACCAGCTTGCTGTGGAACGTCCTTCAACAGCCTGTGCATTATCTCTGGTGGCAGCGGGACGCTACCTGGAGCTCTGAGGACGGAGACCACGGAGCCAGAATCCCGACGACCCCACAATTGGTGGCAGCGGTGTTGCTGTTAAGCGGTGGAGAGAGAACCTACGCAGATCGAGTCGAGTCGAAGTGGACGTCGGCTAGAGACATTGTAATCGATTTCAGGAGTCCAAGCGCGACGCTTGGAAAAGAAACGTTTTCGAATTTTGTGTTTTTAATTTATTTTGGTGTGCGTTATTTTACGTGTAAATAATATTTTTTTTGTTCTTGTTTTTATTGCTTGTTGTGCAGGCGGATACCTCTCTGCTCCGGTCTGGACTGCGAGTACGCGGAGCTTTGGCAGATGAGGAGGGGTACAGGTAACTACGCACTTCGTTCAAAAGAGGTAGATAGTGGAGCCTCGGAAGGATTGCCTAGACTTTCAGAGATGGAGACGCCTAACGAGAGAGAAACAGAATTAGAGAGGATGTCGGAAAGAGAGAGCAGTGTGGCATCAGGTGTGTCCAGGATGTCTGAAACTACGGGATCGACTGTTGATTACTTGAGGGGTGGCCTTGACAATCCAAACCCCAATGTTATGATCAACATGTTACTCACACTAATGCAATCAACGCAGGAACGGGAAATTAAGATGGAGGCTGAGAGAAGAAGGATTAGGGACGAGGATTTGGCACTAAGGCAGCAGGAGAAGGAAGAGATGATGGAACGAATGGAGAGACAGAGGTTGGAGGATGTGGAAAGAATGAAACAACAAATAGAATCCGAGAGGGTGTGGAAAGAGAGGTTGGCACTGGAAAAAGAGAAAAGAGATAAGATCAATCAGGCTCTCAAGACCTTCCCAAAGATAAGTTCAGCTACTACTTTATCATCTCAGTTGGATAACTTCTCAACCCTAATGAATTCCTTGGATGTTCCGGACGCCAAGAAAGCAGAGAAATTGCCAGAGGTGCTAGCGGGCCCAATGGCTGTGGCATATCAGAACCTCACCAAGGAAGAGGACATGTCATTTGCTGAGACCAAACGTAGACTGTTGGCAGTAGCAGGCCTCACTCCCACAAGTGCTGGCCGATCTCTGATGAGACCAGACTTGGAACATCTATGTAAGTTGACAGGGGTGGAGTTAGTAACTCACGTAAGGTCGCTAATTGAGCGAGTGCTGGGGGAGGCAACAACCCGTGAGCAAGTGGTGAGTGCAATATTAGTGGCTTTTTTCAACAGTGCTGGCACACACAACCTCGTTACTGCTCTGGCTAATTGTGAGGAAGGAAAAATAGATGATGTAATACAAGCGGTATATAGGTGTTATGAGGTGTTTGGCAAAGTAATACAGGTGGATAATCATGGAAGAGGATATAAAGAAAGTAATAATGGTCATTTTGGTAAAGGTAGATGGAATGAATGTGTTGAGGTGTGATAATTGTAGTAAGGTGGGACATAAAGCAAGTGATTGTTGGTACAAAGGGTCCCAGAAGACGAGTGTTACATGCTATACATGCCAACAACCTGGACATTATAGTTCACAATGTCCTAACAAGGGGTGTACTCAAAACAAACATGTGAAAGTTGAAGAGGTGAAGAAGTCTGGGAAGAAGGCCAGTGTTGTGAATGAGAAGGATAATGACAACGACAATAGAAACAGCATGATTGTTGAGGTAGGTGGAAACCAAGTGAAAGTCCTGTTGGACTCTGGTGCTGATATTTCTGTAATCCCGTCCAAGTATGTTGCTGAGGCAGACTATACGGGGGAGATGGTTGAACTAACAGATTTCGAAGGTCTTGTAGACCGTAAGAGAAGAATTGCAGTTGTTAGATTGAGTGTTGGAAACAAGATGTTTAAAGAAAGAGTAGCCATCAGTGATCACCTGGGTTCTAAAGGCCTATTGCAGTTGGATTTGAATAACAAAGAGAGAATGGAGGTGGTAATGGCAGAGTTTTACTCCCAAAATAGTCAGGATAAAGTATGTGCAGTAAAAACAAGACAGATGTCTAGAGAGGAAGCAATACAAAATGAAGAAGAAAGAGTGCAATTGGAAGAAGAAATGATTGTATTGAGTAATGGCAGTGATGGGGGTGAACATAATTATAATGGAAGTGAAATTGGTAAGGTGGATGTAATTAATAATATTGTATCAGAACAATCAGTGGTTAATAGCAATGGAACGAATGTTGATAAGGTTATTGAAGTGGACGAAAATTGTAATAAGGAAGGCGATAATAAAATTACTGTGGAGGAGGTGGAATTAGAGTGTATACAAGAGGGAGGTGACAAAGAAAAGTTTGTGAAGGAAGTAGAGGAAGATGGGACGTTGAAGGTTTGTAAGAGTTTGGCCGCAAGGAAAGAGAGAGGGTATTTGTGGGAGAATGGCATCTTATTGCACAGAATAATCGACCCCGTGCATGGCGAAGTGAACAGAATAGTAGTGCCCAAGGCAAGAAGGGAGTTGCTGTGTCGACTGGCTCATGACAGGTTAGGACATTTGGGATTCAGGAAGGTGAAGCAAATTCTGGGAAGAAGGTTTACGTGGCCCAATATGGGGAGTGAAATTGAGAAGTTCTGTGTGTCATGCTCAAAATGTCAAGCCGCCAATAGACAGGGACAGAAACGTGCACCAATGGTAGAACGCCCAATTCTGTCAGAGCCTTTTGAGGCAGTTGCTGTAGACATTGTTGGTCCGTTTCCCCCTTCCAAAGGCAAATTCAGGTATTTGTTGACATGGCAACCAGATGGCCCGATGTGGTGCTGCTCAAGACAGTAACAGCCAAAGCAGTGGCTGACGGTTTAGTCCAGATTTTCGGGAGGACAGGGCTTCCCTATGTTTTATTGTCAGATAATGGGTCCCAATTTACGGGCCGTCTTATGAAAGAGTTGGTGTCATTATTGGATGTAGAAATCAAGCATACTTCTCCCTACCATCCACAAACCAATGGAATGGTAGAGAGAATGCACAGCACTTTGGAGAGCATCTTAAGAAAGGCCAGTACTAGCAAGATCGACTGGGCAGAGCAGGTCCCTTTTGCTCTTTTTGCCCTCAGGCAAATGCCCTGTAAGACGACAGGGTTTAGCCCCTATGAGCTGGTGTGGGGAAGGACCATGAGAACCCCACTTGATGTGGTTTACAGTGGATGGAGGGAGAAAAGTTGCAAGAAGATGAATGTGTGTGAATGGGTTGAAAGATTGTCAGAAAAATTGGAACTGATGAGGGATTGTGCGGTGGAAATAGGTGCAGCTGAGAGTGCTAAGAGGAAGTGTGCATATGACCAAGGGAAAGTGAATAGATCCTTAGTTGAAGGAGACAAGATATGGGTGCGTATTCCCGGCAAGGCAAGCAAAATGGAAGATGCTTGGGATGGGCCCTATGTTGTGTTAAAGAAGTTAGGGGAAGTGAATTATAGAGTAAGATTGGATGGTAGTAGAAAGACACGTACAATCCATGTGAACACAGCTAAAAGATTTGTGGAACGTGTTAGTGTGAATGGAGTTACTGTACTTGCTGAAGAAGAAGATAGAGAATTTAGTCACGTAAAGTTGGGTGGAGAAGTGATTGAAAGTGTTAAGAAAGAAATTGATAGTGTGTTAGAAGAGTATCGGGAGTTAATGGATGGGTCTGTTGGAGCTTATGTTGGGAAACCTGTCAGTATTGTGCTGGATGAAGGAGCCATGCCTGTCTCCAAAAAGCCTTATCGTATTCCGGAGGCCATTAGAGAGCAAGTGAAAGAAGCAGTGGATGTATTGGTAAAGAATGACTGGGTGGAGCCCATAGAGTCAGCATGGGGTTCTCCTATAGTCCCAGTGAGGAAGCCAGATGGTTCGATTAGGCTGTGCGTGAATTATAAGGAGGTAAATGATAAGACTCGCCAGATTCAATTTCCCATTCCCCATTTTGAGGACTTAGTGGGTGAAGTAGGAAAGGCTGAAGTACTCTCCAAGATCGATCTCACTAAAGGTTATTATCAAGTGCCACTTAAAGCCGAAAGTAGAGATGTTACTTCTTTCGTGACTCCTTGGGGTTGTTTCAGATTCAAGGTCTTGCCTTTTGGCCTCAAGAACGCCCCAGCAATTTTCCAAAGAATTATGGAGCAAATTTTGAGAGAGTGTAAAGGTTGGTCAGTTGTCTATATTGATGACATTCTTGTATATTCAGAGAAGAAAGAGGATCATGGGAAACATGTGCGGTGTGTCTTGGAGGCGATCAGTAGAAGTGGAATGAAGATCAATAGAAAAAAGTGTGATTGGGCGAAGGAGTTTGTTGAGTTTTTGGGTCATGTTGTTGGGCGAGGTCAGATTAGCGTGCCAGAGGCTCGGGTGCAAGCACTCAAAGAGTACAGGAAACCTCGGTCAAGGAGAGATTTGAGGGCCTTTTTAGGCACTATAGGTTATTATCGAAAATTCTTACCAGATTTCGCCAAGGTATCTTCAGTCCTTACCCCTTCAACATCTGTGAAGGCTCCGGGGAAAGTCGTCTGGACCCCAGAGATGGAGGAAGCCTTTTCTGAATTGATTTCTATGGTATGTGATGTGTGTGTGTTATATGTGCCTCAATGTAATGATGTTTATGTGTTGCATACGGATGCAAGTGGTCGTGGTGTTGGTGGAGTGTTATATGTATCCAGGGAAGGTGAAGAGTTACCTGTCGGGTTCTATAGTGAACAGCTTCGTGGAGCAGAGAAGCGTTATTCTGCCACCGAACTTGAAGCGTTGGCAGTAGTCAAGTCCGTGGAACATTTTGTCCCCTATCTATACGGGAGGACCTTTACAATTGTGACAGACCATGCAGCTCTAGTGTGGCTTATGACGGCAAAAACATTAAACCGTCGACTACGTGGTTTCATGCTACGCCTGTTGGAGTTTGATTTCAAGATAGTTTACCGTCCAGGAACAGACAACCAGGATGCAGACGGACTCAGTAGACAAGCATGGGAAGAACAGGGGGTAGATGAGTCACCGATGGATGTTCCCTGTGTTCAGGCCACCCGAGGTGTGACCTTAGTGGAGGGGGATGTGGGAACACCCACTCAGACAGATGGAGGTGAGAGGAAGCAAGAGCCAGGCACATGCCTTTGAACTTATTTGACAGTTTTGTGTGTTTGTGTGTATCAAGTGTTAATTGGTGTGTGTGTCCTTATTTGGTTTTTGTTAGTCAGTTTTGTTGACCAATCAGATTTGAGAGTGTGGGTGAGACATAGGGTTTTATATACTGTGGCCTGTCTCACCCACCTCAGATTTTGTACAGTAAGGCTTTCAAAGACATTGATTCCAGTAGAGTCTGGTGAATCTCAGTTGGGGCTTGATTTGGGTCGCCTGCGTAACTGGGGGAATACCAGCTTGCTGTGGAACGTCCTTCAACAGCCTGTGCATTATCTCTGGTGGCAGCGGGACGCTACCTGGAGCTCTGAGGACGGAGACCACGGAGCCAGAATCCCGACGACCCCACATACACACCTTTTGGTTTACCGTGTATATATATATATACACTGTAACCCAAAAGGTATAGCTACAAGAGATGAGTCTTAAGTTGGTCACCCATGCCACCAATGCATTTAATTAAAATCATGTTTTTTGAAAGTATCTTTCTCGAAGTATAGTTATGAGCAAAATGTATTTGTACACGAAGATCACTCTAACACTTCACATTGGAAGTTGCTAGACTACTAATATTCACAATTACAGTCATATTTTGCCAATACTACGAATTCAAATAGTTAAGTAGTGTATTATTTTGAGATGCATGGTACTGAATAAGTATCATAGGCATGATTCACTTTCTGATTCATTCTTTTGTATATTGACCTTTCACTTACATAGCCACTGTACTACAAATAAATGATTCCTTATCCAATTTCATTAGTGTGCTCCCTTGTTACCTATAAGAGCATTAGTCTTATTCCTTGTTCAACAAGGAAACTGTGAGGCAAAATTGTATCATTACTCTTAACAAACTTGATGTTCATGTATAGCGATAGCATTTCTGTATTAACACTAAGTATTATTTTCTTCAGAATATTTGGTGTAAGAGTTTCCATAACAGCAACACAGGAAAAAATGAATTTAACTCAGTTCAATTTAGTCCTTTACAACAAAAAAAGGAGTAATATTGGAATAATCATTAGAGTGATCTCTTGCCTTATACATACACTACACATAATTTACCCTATCAGCATTGAAGATTTTTAACTTATGAGCACTACAGATTCTTCACTCTATCAGTGTTAGAAACCATTACGAATAAAAAATATTAAACCACGATTTATTATTTTACATCAAATAAACTATCATTAAACATAATATAATTATAAAATTGTGTGTAGTGGTGATAATGTCTGTGATAAGAGAGCAGCTAATGATTATTGTGCCCTTACTTCATTTAATTGTTGGTTGATGCTCATATTAAAATGTGTTTATCAAGCCGTGCTACTCTGGGATGTTCAGGATATTAGCCAAATATATGGCTAGTTATTCTATTATAAAGCATTCACACTCGTTTCAAGTTTAAAGAACAATTATGTAGTCTGTCTAGATTGGATGACTGTATTAAATATTTTTTAACTTGCATTAAACTTCAAATGTAAAGAGTACAACTCATAGAGTTAATGAACAATTCATAATTTAAAATAAATCACTGACTGAAAAGAGTCCATTGACAGCCATAATAAAATTCGTAAACTGTGTTGATAATTAGAGTTGACAAAATGTTTGCAAGGCTGTAGAGGTTATATATAAAGCTAGTTTCAAACTTATTATACACTAATTTATGATTTTGTTATGTCAATGGACGCTTTTCATGCAGTACATACTAATGCAAACAGTACATTTTAATGTTGATATACACATCCAATGTATAACTTTACTTAGTCAAAAGTGCTTGAAAATATTTCACTATCAAGGTATGTTTAAAAACTAGAGAATATCTTAGTCTCACATGACCTTGAATCTTGTATATAATTCATAGAATGATGATGTATTAATAATATTATTAAACATTATTATAGCTTACGTATTAGGTTTTGGGAATAATGACTATATAGGAGAGCAGCGTACTTAATTTTATTGTTATTTTATGCTCATATTAAAACAATTTAACCTGCATACACTGGAGTACTCCAGATAAATCTAAATATACTGCTACTTATTTTACTACTAAGTGTTCACTCCTATTTAAACAACGATTGTGACAGTACAAAACGATATTCAATAGATTTTATAAGATGTTATTGTACCAGTTGAAAACAACCCTCCTTTATTTTCAAATTATATCTTATCTTGATAATCTAATGCTGAAACTGAAGCTATAGAACAATCTATTCTAAAATACACTGCATGTGCATTGTTCATAAACTGTGCCTTGGACAGTTATGATGCATATTGGAAAATTATAATAACTTACACTTATTTACAATTGCTGTAATCTAATCTTGAGTTGAAATCAAAATAATAAGTACAAATTGATATAAATACACTTTTGCTTGTAATAACAAAACCTACTGTGAATTTAAAATAGAAAATATTTTGTGAAAGTAAAGCTATGTTCAACAATTGACTCATAACGATATTATTATTATGAAACTATGTTAACAATGAAATATTACAATTATTAAAATACTCATTTTTTTTTCACTCTTTTTATTAGTTAAATACCATCAATGAATGACATGAACTAGACATGGAGATTCAACATAGCTATTAATATCATTATTATGAAGTAAGACATTAGTATATTTTAGTAAGTAACAACACTGTCCTTGATGATGACATCTATTCTCTTCAGTTATCAATAGTCTCATACATATCTGAGAAAAACGTGAATTCAGTAACTGAATATTTAGATAGCATTACAATCTCAGTCAATGGCCTACCATGCATCATTATTCAAGACATTTTCAATCCAGTGATTGTCAGTAGCAATTTCCCACTATATTTAGAAATGTTGGATAATTTGCATTCATGATTTTTTTGTACTTCAATAGAATTGCACAAAGTATAATTTTAAAAAATGTACCTTAACTATAACCAAATTAATTCAATACTGTGTTAATTTATACCATTTGCCTGTTGGCCTGAACAGTGGCATATGCAGCATTCTGTGAATATAGAAAATTGCAATTATACTATCATCATTCAATAGTGATATAACCTGATAACTAATTGCATTGTAAGCAAATAAAATGATATATAATATTGCTCAATATAGATATTTTACCTGAAATCAGTCATCAACATACATCAGTCCAATGTCTATGCCTTCTACAACATGAAACTTTTAGCTACATTATATAACTATTGGACCATCACTAGCACTAGAAGTACATTACTTCCTATCAATGTGATATGATATCATACCTCGCTTGTTAATATCTGTGAATGTTTCAATTGAGAGGATTCCTAAAATAGTGAACATAATGATGTTTTTACTAATGAAAACAATTATAAAAAATGATATTATTTGTCCTATTCTTACAACCTTTTTATTGCCACTGTGTTTAGCAAACCTGAAAGAAAAAATTTCTGATTAATAGTAAATTGTAATAATATTACTAAGTTGATTATAAGGAAATCTTACTGTAGTGATCGATTCTTAACTTTGCCTGAATAAAAAAAAAAATTGTTATATTATAATATTATTACATGAACTTTTGCTTACTTTTCCTCTTCATTGTGATTGTAAATACTACTATTATTATGACATGAATAATGATGGTCAGAAGACATGTCACAGCTACACTCAGCATTGTTGACAGAGAACGGCTAGAACATGTATTGTTGATAATCAGTGGAGCATCTGAAAATATTATACATTATATATATTATATATTATGTGTGTATATAATATTGATAAAATTTCACAATAACATTGGAAACATGTATTTCTTGCGTGTTTTAGTAGCAAAAAAACATTATGAGTATGAATTATTCTTTTTGCCAAAGCATGTAAATACAACTTAATTAAATGTTTGAATTCAATACCGTAATAATAGTCCTATAGATAAATTATAATATGAAAAGATATCACAAAAGGTACATTATGATACCATTATTAGTTTTTGCTTATTTCTACCACTTACTGGTAATTGATGTTGTAAATTGTGTTTCATCCCAGAAGTCTATTCCTCAATTTCTGTTTATGCATTGTGTACTCATATTATTATTATGATAAATGTACAGTTATTCGGTTAGTGCTTGTAATGCTATAGAATCGCTATTGTTTCCTTGTGATTTCACTGATTTTTTTGCTACAAAATAAACATTAATTACTTCCACTGAATATGACAATGCTTTACCATTTAGCTAATGAATTATTCATTAACTATCCAGCATATTATTGGTGAGCGAGCGAAGTGAACGAGACTCTATCAGGGTCAACACAATTGAAAATCTGGGATTGTATTTTGTTTGTTTGTATATTTTCGTACGGGAATACCGGGGACTGTATCTGATTTATAGTACTCGACGACAAGAACTGTCGCTCAGGTAACGGGCTGTAAGGTACGTTTCAATTGAAAAATATTCCAGAACCGCCAGGTGTTCCCAGCGTGGCGGTAGGTAAAGGGACTGACTATGCGAGTGAGTACGGGTGTCAATGCTCTTAAATTCTGCGTTCCTATATGTATACATATCCCCTGAGACCCTTCCCCACACCTCCAAGAAAGTAAATGGTCGGTTATGCCAGACTAGACAGGAACATTTCATTTTCATTACTCAATTTTCCTTCCTTTGGATCTTGTTAGGTACAGGTGGTCAGCCTCTTTTTCGCGCGTAAACATTTGATTGCTAATTGCAAGGCGCTCTCACTGTCACGTGAATGCTGAGGCATTTTCAGGTGAAGGGTTTGCACGCAAGACTTAACGTGATCGCGAGAATCCATGGTTCACTTCTGGGTAAGTAGTATATCAATTATTCAACTGAACAGTCTGGGTTCTAGCTACTACATACAACTCATTTGGCATTTAGAATCCATGTATTCTCTGGAACTATAGAGTCATTTCAATGAAAACGAAGCATGCATTATAATATTATTCTCACAATGAAATAAATAATGAATATTTTGAGTGTACATATGATATAGCTACATGTGACATAATTGATGTTCCAGATGGTATTATTAAATGATTGGGAGATGTGCTTCTTCAAAAAGTGTACAAAGTACTGCAGGATTGTCCAAGTAACAGTGAAGTACAGGCCGTACCATGTTCTTCCTGCTTTGAGAAAGGGCTACCTGTTGGGTACTGTAGTCCTGGTGTGTACTGGATGACAAGGAACCTACATGACAATGTAGCAGTACCACTGTTTCTCTGACTTAAAGTCTGTCACGTTTACCACTAATACCACAAACATTGATTCTGATTCAGGTATTGTCTCACGATTTGGGTCTCAGTGCCCAGAATTATATAACATATTAATATCAACATCGAAAAATGGGAAGAATGGAGAAACTGTTTTGAGCACCAAACAGGAAATTGTGTAGTGGCAGTGTGTGGATGCCAAGCAGTTGAAGACTGAACGTGAAGAAATCCTTTACGTGACCTTTCCCCTACTCTGGATATTTGCTGAAGTCTTTCTCAGATATGCACTCATATTAACCTCTACCAGAAGTGATAGAATGGGTGGAATCATTAGTCAGCAATAGCTGAGCCAGGTCAGTCTCAAATTAGCACTACACGAATGGGTGAGCAAAGAATTAATTCCTCTCCACATACAAATAGGAATGCTGAATAGCATTCCCAGTCAGTTCGACAAACACTATCATCCAACCTCACATGATCTGAGAAACATCACCAAGAGTGCCATCAACAAGCTAAGGAGGCACACATTTGACCAGGATGCTCTGCAAATTCTGCTTGAAGATGAGACCAAGGAACATACTGGATTTCAGTATTTCCTTAAGAAGTATAGAACGTAAGATAATTGAATTTGTGTTCTAGACAAGTGAAAGACATCCTCACAATTATTTTAACATTTGTGAAAACATTTGTTTGAAAATACGCCCAGTTTAACTCTTAAAGTGTAGGCTTAACCCACCAAAACTTGATTTTTAATATAAACGAACACACAGCTCTTTATTATACAAGCATTTAACCCAAAGTATACCTACCCATACCACTTGTCAAACATTTATCTTATGTTACACAATGTTGTATCCTCAGACATGAAAAAGCACACTAAGCACACCCCGCCCTGCTATAGTAGTAGTAGTCTGGTATAGGCAGACCCTTTACCAATTGCTATGCGGGAAAAGGGTCTGGTAGATTGACATAGAACAGTTAGTTCTGGCTTAGTCAGCAAGTTGTTAACTGTGGTTCAATTAGTGTGGATGTAAATCGTTGAGGTGATCAGTAGGCACAGCTCATTCCATACTGCCACGAAGAATTGTTGCTTATGCAAAAGTATGCTGGGAATGCTGTGTGTTAAATTAATGGATGACACTGATATTGATTCTTGGCGAGCATTATTCAACTTTAAGCACGACAAAAATTTAAGATACCATGGCATATACAATGGCATATACATAGTTACATTCAGTTCATAAAACCTGTACAATTACAAAACTTATGACTGTGGAATGTTTGTATGTATGGTAAGAAAACTGTTTCCTAACCTCATCATTGAATCACAGTACATATTAACTTATAGGACGCAAGATGTGTTGAACACACCACTTCAATTTTATCGAGTAGGTAGTTTCATCAAAAATGTATTTATTTTCTATAGTAGTCGTGCGGGTGACGTCAACTAATGACGTAATTCGCTTGTATAAAATCTTTGTGCCTGGCTGCTGTGTTGTCTGCTATCACCTAGAGGAGGACACGAACAGGTTTCCCTCTACCTTAAAATTGCACCAGTTTATCCTGATAATGCTCACCTGCTAGTTTAGTATAAAAAATGTCTGGTTATGATCAGTGCAGAAGCTAGCTACTGATAATTGTAACCCTGATTGGGTAACCACCTTATTGATGTGGATTATTTCCAGGGGTTAGATCCCAAAGTAGCTTCACAATGAACTGTTTTGTTTGTTGTGGAGGGGGGAATTCTTGGATAAATAAAATGGTGGAACAAGTCTATTTTAATTAATCATGTATATTTATTATCTTAATTGTTCAATTTAATAAAATGTTTGAATAAGTGTTTAATAAAGTGTTTGTTACAGTTGTATTACTTTTGGTGAGAATAATTTTATAGCTAAGTGATTTTATTGGATATACATATGGAATTAATAAGCAAGAATGGCAGAAGTGAAAACCTCTCTCTGATGCTGTAATACAATTTGCATAAAGAAAATTCCATGTTTTACTTTGAGGTTGCATTCTATGTTATGAATGACTACCCGCACAACAGTATTTCATCAATATTGAGCTTATTTTAGCAATCAAGTTATACATACTATAATATACTTACTTTTGTTTCTCTGTTAGTCATAAGGACTGGTAGTGGAAACTATAAGCTCCACGATATTGGGAATCAATTCTAATAGTTCATTTGACCAGAGACTATCTCCTATAAGGCATAAAGATCAGTCCAAACAAATTATTTGCAAGAACTTTAGCCTTGTACCAGCTCCCAGTAGAAGTGATCCAGCAAAGAATAAACCTTGCAACTGCTGCCGATAGTGCTATTCCAAATCTACTGGAGTTTCACCGCGGTACTTTTCCCTCCAAAGCAACCGTTGCTAAGAACGCCCACGCATTAATTGGTCAAACGCACAACCTCTATTAGTCTTACTGATTTTTTAGAAAGATACGCTTACAATTAGAGCCCATATCTGCCAGAAAATACAGGCAGGGATGTCGATTCCTGACGTTGAAAGCGTTGGGACATTTAGTGATGTAATGTTTGCGCGCGAAAGAGTGGCTTTCCACCTGTAACTAACAACAGGACAGTTTTCCTCTCCTTCAATTTTCTTCAAACAGTTGATTAAGATTTTAATTACAAATAAAAGGCATACTTACATGACGGAGCCAAATAGGGATCTTCAGTTACATTTGTCCCTTTATTCCCCTGGTCTATAGAACTGAGTATATTTATCGGAAATGATAGTGTCTGGTCAAGGGAATTACTGCAACTGATTTTGCCATGTAAATAAAGATGCCATGGCTCTAATATTGTTGCAACCAAAACGGAGGTAATTCCATTTGGTGTTTTCTCAAGAACAATTGCTTCGAACAATGCTGTCGTAGAATCTTCAGGATATAGCTTCAATCCATTAGAACCAGGTTTCGCTCTTCCATTAAAAATCACAGAAGATCCATTGAATGTCCATGTAATATGGTCATCAAAGCTGCGACAGACAAGGAAATGTGTGATAAACGTATCAGTTCTAGCAGGTACTATATTTGGTTGCATTATGGAGTATGTTAGAGCAACAGAACTATTATGATCTTCATATATTGGATCAATCAATGAACTATCATACTCTACAATATGATCCTGATAAAGACTGTGACAAATAACGCGTGGTCGCCACTCAGGATTGGTCTGCGTTGCAATAATCACAACATCAATGCACGCTTCACTACCACTTCCACGGTGAGACAATATCATGGAACTAAAACGGCTACTAGAATTGACAGCTTGAACTTCGACATTTCCAACATTACTCTGAGATAACCAATGTAAAAGTATGTCAGTGCCATCAAACACCCACAGCAAATGTCCTCCACAGATGTTGCAACAGTAGTACGAATCATAGTAGCTGGAATCTCTGAAACGTCGCTGAATTCCCAAGAACTGTGCTCCACCAGCTCCACTCATGTTGAACAGAGCCAGAAATGTAACAAAACAGAACAGCACCTTAAGGGGGAGGGGAGGAGGGGGGAGAATGAAAAGTGAACTATAATAAAATATACAGTGTGTGTGTATGTGTGTGTGTGCATCATCCAGCATAAAAAGTAGCATTTTTTTTATTATATAAAAAATAGGGAAAAAACAAACAATAATTTAACTGATCAATTGGGTAAATGGCCACTCTAATTTAACTTTGATTATACTTGTAGCTACAAAGAAAAAAAATCGTATAACCCAAGTTTATGTGGTTACAGATCCAGCAAGTTTACACATTAGTACACAAGATATTATGTTTTATTGGCAGTGATTTAAAAATTTTAGTGTGGCCAATCATTTTGTCTAAAATTTAGATTTGTTGGAAATTTTAGATCAATTTTAGAATTTGTGCACTTATGCCATAGCCATCAAGCAGAGGATAGGATAAGAATAGAAAAATACCTGGTTAGTTTATCTTAACTAGCCATGACATTCCTGATGTTTGGTGCATAAACCTATACACATGTTGGGTTCCTTCCCTAAAGTCTCAGTGTGATGAAAGTGTAAACCTTTTTATCTAACCTGACTAGTTAACTAGCACACTTCTTATCAAAACATAGTTCCTGGTGAGAACTGTGAAAGTTTTGTTGTGCCATGTCACAGACTATGTAAAAGTGTCAGTTACTCATAGATAGATAGCCACCTACCCCAGACCAAAACTTACCTCACTAAGTCCCATAGTCTTACCAAAGAGTTCTACGCCAAACTAAACCGAACATTTTCTTGGCTCTGAGTTAGCGTGAGCTAATCCTTCAGATCAGGATTTCTTATAAGCTTTAGTTACTATTTAGTTCTCCAGCACTTTCACGTCCTTCTTCACCCCTTGGCACAAGTCACCTACACTAAAAGCCTTCCACACAACACCTAAGACTCCACCATCCATTCAGGAAAAAAACGTTGTGATAAACATTATAAAAAAAAACTCGACACGTCACGCACGAGAAGTGATACACCAAGTATTGAAACCTTATGACAACATCATACTTAGAAATGTAGAGTGTGGCGAGCCGGCCGGAGTAGTGATGATCTCGTCGTGTTGCTCCGTGCTAGAACTTTCCATTTGTTAACTTCAACAGTTCTGAAAGTTGTTAAACACATAGGACTTAGTTTGATTTTGCCTTTCTTGATCCCCACTGTTTCAAGAAATCCTAAATTGCTTTTTTTTTATTTTAATTATTTTTTATTTATTCTCAATTTTTTTTATCTCAACGAAATTTAATTTATTTCTATTTTCGCACTTTTGTACAATCTTTTCCATGACTTTTCATTTTTGTATGTCACTCCTGTTGCATTAGCTAAGCTTCATACAACATCTTAGTCTCTACTGCTCAATTTTCAACATTCACATTACCTTTATCCACAACAGCTTCTAAAACAATTGCTGACAACATTAAATCTTCCCCTTTTTCACTGTTGTTGTTTTAGATTTGCAAGTGTCTATATTACTTGGTATACTATTAAGTATAACTACTGCTAACATCAGTGCATAACTGATGATATTTTTTGTGTGTACTCTCAGATATCATACACAGCTACATAGCTATAGCTATACATTCCATGCAGGTGAAAGTCAGAATTGCTGGACCAGCAACAGCTAGCTACGAGGCTATTTACAACCCAATGACAATAACTCACGTTCACTGCTCTAGCCATTTGCATCTCCCACCAGATTACCCTGCACTTGTAGCTCGCTCCGTGTGTACGACTTCCAAAACTATATTTTATAGCTCAACCACACGTGAAATAAATACACACACTTTTAGCTTATAAAGTGTGCGCACTAATATGGAGTGTTGTGTCAATCTTAGTTATCATCAGATACAATATCATTAACTGTATAGTTATGGGATTATGTGTATTGGTAGTAAAGACTATGATAAGAGAGCAGCTAGTGGTATATTGTGCCCATACTTTATTTAATTGTTGGTTGATGCTCATATTAAATGTTTATCAAGCCCTGCTACTCTGGGATGTTCAGGATATTAGCCAAACATATGGCTAGTTATTCTATTATTAAGAGTTCACACTCATTTTAAGAACAATTATGATAGTATATAGAAATATTCTGCATTAAATTAATTACAAATGTTATTGCTCCTTTTGAAAGCTAACCTTTATATCTAATTTATTTCATTTTGATAATCCAATGCTGAAACTTAAGCTACAAAAAATTTATTCTAAAATACACTATATATACGTGTATTGTTTATAAATGTGTGATGTAAAGTTTTGATGCAGAATGTAAGTTACAATAATTTACATGTATTGACAAGAAATGTATCTAATCTCAAGTTGAATCAATAAACATTTTATTAGTTTATAAAAACTACGTTATACTTGTAATGACAACTTCTAGTTAGAATGTAATGACAACAGCTAGTTGGAATCTAAGATTGTTCAAAAAGCGACTCATAGAAATATGTAATTGTATTAACAATCATATATAAAGTTATTTAAAATACTCAACTTTAGCACTCGCCATTAGTTAATCACATGAAAATTCTCTGAAAATAAAATTAAGTGTTATTATTACAGTGTGCAGAAATTATTGCAATTGTAGATATTAGACAATAAAATCAGGAATAGCCTTAGAAGTAGTTATGTGCAGGTCTTCACTAGTGAAAAGTACTGCAACAAGGGTCATTCCAGTGAGCATTCCAAATTGGGTAGTTTTTTTTTATTCTAATTTAAATTAGCTGACAGCTAACATAGTGCTGCTATAGCTGTATATTTCTCCTCAATACATAGCCATAACTGCTAGGAGAATGATGATACGGCAACAATATCCGGTGGTGAAGATCTCACTCATGGACTCAAAAGAACAAACTAAATCCTTCTGTGATTGGGCTAAATTGTAACTTATTTTAGCAATAATTATAAGCAGAAAATGATTCATAATTGATAAATACTATACCATCACACTTTTAAAAATGCTCTTAAAATTTTCTGAAAATGGCATTCAATAAGTTCAATAATATTGATTAAAAAAGCTTGTTGTGTATAAGTTGTTTTCCATAGGTTACTTATTCACAAAAAATAATCTTTAATTTTTTTTGGTCTTTGATAATATTCATTACTTTTAAATCTTACTATTTTTAATCCTCTTCTAATAGCTACATATAATTTCAATCAATATAATTACGTTGCAGTGCTCTACCTAGTAAATCATTGTAAGGTTACATTTTTCCACTTCCTGAATCAAATATCTCAAGTTGTGATAAATGTACAGTCATTCCTTTACTATTGGTGATATTATATAGTAGTATAGTAGGAGAGTTTACAAGACAACACTCTAAATTATTTTCACATATACAGTAAAAATAATTATTAATGAATATGATACTAAGTAGATAAAAGAAATATTTATTTTAAATAAATATTTTTATTAAAATTTATATTAAGCAGCATAAAGTACTTTGTTATTAACTTTAATATTAGTACCCAATAAAAAAGTAGAATATATCCTGTGTAGGCAGTCATTGAGTGCTATAGTGATGTTGTGTACTGTACTGTTATCAGTGTTGTGGATGATGAGATTTTCCAGTGTGTAGGATTCAGGAGGATAAACTGTTATCATGTATCTTGAAGTATTGTAGTAGGATGGTGTCCATGTTACTCTATAACTGGTGGAACCGCTCGTAATTGGGGTTAAAATAATTTCCGATAGCTCCACACTGGACTCTATTAATATATGATATACAACTAAGCCACTTTAACAATTATGATGACAGCTTTTATCAAAACATTCTGGTGATTTAGTACAAAATAAAAAAATAAAAAAAGCATGCATTCAAAACACAAATTTCCTTGATAATACAATACTATACAATGTGGAAATAATTCGTAGGAATTAGTCTTCTGGAATTATACACTTGCTATATTAGTAAGTCGTTGAAGTTAGTATACACAAATTATTGTGTCTAAAGTTACACTTTTAATGACTCCTAAACTGATTTAATTTCAATGTTGAAGTTTAATTTGGTATTAAATGTTAGACTATTAATTTTATTTAGTAAATTTGTAATCAATTAGCTAGAATTCGTATTCTGGATTTGTTGATTGAATTAACAAATTTGCACCAAATACTTTGAATATAGCATATAATTTAAACTAAACAAGCACATAAGTTAAACTAAAATATATAAATGGACATAATTATTTTGTAGCCAATATAATACACTTCTAGATGAGATATAGCTATATCACAATGTGTGTACTTTAGGTATTCAATTTTCAGATGCTTCTGATGTACTGAAGTCTGATGTTCAGGATTCTCTGACTATGTGTGAACAATGCAAAAATGAAGTACAAAATACACATTCTAGAAACTTGCTTCCAAATACTGAGTGTAGCTGTGACATGTCTTCTGACCATCATTATTCATGTCATAATAATAGTAGTATTTATAGTCATAATGAAGAGAAAAAGTGAGTGGATATTATAATATTAACAAATACCATATCTAATTATACTTTTCAATTCAGGTAAAGTTAAGAATCAATTGTCTAGGTAAGATTTCATAGTAATCTATATAATGAATTGTGAATTATTATTATTGATGTGTAAGAACATTCATTTTTCATTTAGTTTTACTGAACAGTGGTCATACAAAGGTAGTGAGAGAAGATTATAATATATTATTATATGTCATCTAAATAGTCTTATTTAGTAATTTATAAATTTCTAGGAATCTTCCCAATCGAAGCACTCACGGATAGTGACGAGCCAGGTATGATATGATAGTGTGAACAGGAGGTAGTGGTATTTTTAATAGCTAATGATTGTTGAACAGTTGTGTAATGCAGCAAAAATATTTTTTGTCGATAGGCACTACTATGATAGCAATAATATCATTTTAATGTAGAGGGAGATTATGTATTTTTAAGGCATTTTGACTGATAATTTTGTTACTAATTAATGTTTATAAATTAACTGATTATTATAATATGATTATTTTTACCTCAGATAAAAAAAAATATATTTAACAATATTTAAATAGTTTTTTAATGACAAGAAAAATTACTATCAGGTAGTATTATTACTAAATACTGATATTATAATATTTTTATATTATAGAATGCTGAATATTCCACTGTTCAGGTCAATATGAAAACAGTACATCATAAACTAGACATTTAATGAATGTATCTTGTCCTTTTTGATAACGTTAGATAATTTTATACAGTTCTAGTAAAGTGCAAATAATAATGAATACTGATTCATGCTAACATTTGTAAATTTAGAGGGAAAATGTTGCTGACAATCGTTTGAATGCCAATGATTCAGATAATGATGGTAAGCCATTGATTCAGATTGTAATGCCTTCACTTATTTCAGATACTGAATTCACTTTTTCTCAGATATGTATGAGACTATTAACAACTGAAGAAAAAGAGTCCTCACAGATTGACATGATTTACAAACTATAATAAACAATTCTCATGAATTTAATATTTTATTATTTTATATTCACTATTATTATCTGGCTCATGATGTACATTGAAAATATTACCTATAATTTTAGTGATTTTTCTAAAGAAAAAAGAACAAGATTGTTGAGTATTAGTGTGAGATATAATATACTCAATAAGGCATATTATAGGATTAATTAATAGCAAAACCATATAATAGTAACTATTGATGTAAAGTAGAAACTTTTTTTTTGTGATCAGTCTTTGAGAGCTACAGTGATGTTGTTTACTCATTTTTTTTATAGTTGCTGTAAGTTGAAGATGTTTATTGTATTTTTAAGCAAGTATTTAACCTCCAATATTTTGGGATTATCACAATTGTAAGCATTGCATTATATGGATATATGTATTGATGAACTCATAACTGAATCATGAAATATTATGTTATATGTATTAAAAAGTATGTAATAACATGATAACCTATACAACATAGCTCTCTGTTGTATTTTCAAAATAATGGAATAAGTAGCAAATTTTAATATTATATCCAACTTGTTTTATACACCAAAATATAAATTGCCTAGGTAAGACTGTAGGTTTGGTTGCAATATGGAGCTAAAGTTATTGGTAAACATTTCAGCAGATATCCCAGACAGATTTACTTTCAAAAAAGTATTCACTATTTCAAATTCCAAACCGGTCTTGTTATTGCAAGCTCAAAGTGTTTTCATAAACTTGTAGGTTATTTTTTTATTTGAGTTTAAGCAGCACATGTTTGATAAACAATTCCTGTACACAAATTTTAAAATAGGTAGTTCTATATTTTATTTTCAGCATTTCAGTACACAAATAAGATAAATTAGATATTCTTGAAGGAATAATTTTGAAAGGAACTATCTCATACTGTTGGTACATAAGTACTTAAAAATACTAAGTTACACAGTATAGCTATAATAGCTTTTGTTTTAATTAGAGTGAATGTATAGTACTGGAAGGAGTACTCATATTGTCAGATTATATTTTATTAGAGCATTGCAGTATTACATAATTTACAAAATATATATAGAGAGTTGAGAAAGATTTTTGTCCTCTGATATGAGATCTGGGATTTATGCACAGAACATACACCAATATCCCTTTGAAAAGTAATATGATATAAAAATATTATAATAGAATCAACCCAACTTAAAATAAATCAGCATTAATGTAATTATGAGATTACACTGTTTTAGGAGTGCACATCTTACCATATTTTGGTGTGACTATAGGTACACACTTAATTTGGTGTGAACTACACACCTTTTGGTTTACAGTGTATATATATATATATATTACAATCTGAGTCAATGGCTTACCATCATTTTTCAAGTCATGTGCAATCAAAAGATTATCAGCAGTAATTTCCCTCTATATTTAGAAATGTGGGATAATTAGGTTAAGTTAGCATTCTATATTGATTCAATCTGCAACGTAACTATTACTAAATTACTTCATTACAGTGTTAAGTTTATACCTTTTGCCTGTTAACCTGAACAGTGGCATATGCAGCATTCTATGAATATAGACAATTAGCAATTACAATATCCTCATTAAATAATGATACAACCTGATAGCTATTTGTCTTGTAAGCAATAAAAACATTTTATATAATGCTCAATTAGATTTTTTTACATGAAATAATAATAAATTTGATATCAGCCATTCAACATACATCAGTCAATAAGTGTATTCCTTCTACAACTTCCTAGCTACATTATGTAACTATAATATAACTATTGGATTATCATTAGCACTAGAAGTACATTACTTCCTATCAATGTGATATGGTATCATACCTTGCTAGTTAATATTTGTGAATGTTTCAATTGGGAGGATTCCTAAAATAGTGAATATAATTATGTTTTTGCTAATAAAAACAATTCTAAAAAATAATGATATTATTTTCCCTATTCTTACAGCCTTTTTATTGCCTCTGTGTTCAGCAAACCTGAAAGAAAAAATTACTGATTAATAGTATTGTAATATTACTATGTTGATTATAAGGAAATCTTACTGTGGTGATCGATTTTTAACTTTGCCTGAAATAAAAAATAATAATTGTTATTTACAATATTAAATGAACTTCTGCTTACTTTTCCTCTTCATTGCGATTGTAAATGCTACTATTATTATTATGACATGAATAATGATGGTCAGAAGACATGTCACAGCTACACTAAGTATTTTTGATAATGAAGAGCTAGAACATGTATTTAGTACTTCATTTTTGCATTGCTCACACACACTCACACATTCCTGGACATCAGACTGAATTGTATCATTGATAGTCAGTGGAGCATCTGAAAATAGAATACAAAATATATATTATGTATTGTGTGTGTATAATATATAATATACATATTGATAAAAAAAATTCATAATAATCTTGGAAACATGTATTATTTGTGTGTTTTTATTAGCATAATGTACATTATGAGTATGAATTATACTTTTCGCCAAAACAGGTAGATACTACTTTATTAAATGTTTGACTTCATACTGTAATAATGTCCCTTAGCTAAATTAAATCAATAAAGATATGAAAAAGTAAACTTTGCTACAGTATTTAGTATTTATTTATTTCTACTACTTACTGGTAATTGATAATGTTGGTAGTGCGTCTTCCCAGAAGTCTATTCCCCAAGTTCTGTTTATGCATTGTATAATCATATTATATGATAATAAATGTACTATCATTCGGTTACTGTTTGTAATGCTATAGAATAGTATAGTAGATGCTTTCATCAGCTGACATTCTAAATGAATATAAAAATATTTAGCCGTTTAAAATCATTAGTAATGTAATTAATATAAAAAAAACATGTTCAGTCGTTTAACTGCTACATAAACAATCACAATTGCATGCATTTTGAAACTTGCCTAATATAAAAGTAGAATATATCCTGTGTGGGCAGTCATTGAGTGCTATAGTGATGTTGTGTACTGTACTGTTATCAGTATTGTGGATGATGAGATCTTCCTGTGTGTAGGATTCAGGAGGATAAACTGTTATCATATATCTTGAATTATTGTAGTAGGATGGTGTACATGTTACTAGTGTAACCTCTTGTAGTTGGGGTTAAAATAATTTCAGATAGCTCCACACTGGACTCTATAAAATAATTATGATATACAATTAAACCACTTCAACAATATTATGACGTTAGCTTTTATCAAAACATTATGGTGATTAGCTAAGTATGTGAATGTTGTATTAGAAAAGTAGTTACCATTATTCTATTTAATTGAAAGTTGCTCTCACTGTGTTGTTATAATGCACTCACTGCAATGCACTCACTGTAAAATAATTCTCTACCTGTGTTAAGTATTATGACAAGTGAAATATTTCACAATTTCTTTTGAACCCTCCTAATAGTTTTCAATAAGTTGATTCTCACAATTTCTCAAAGGTTAATTCTGTACATAATTGTAAGAAAAACTGGTTGTGATAAACCAGCATGTGAAACACTTATAATGTAATTAAGATGAACTATTATTTGGGATTTATTCCAACTCATCACTTTACTTACTATGAGAGGGTAATAAGTGAAGAACTCATAATTGCATTCTATAGTTGCAGAAAGTGTAGCTTCAATAGTCAGGCTGGTCAGAGGTATTATCTAGTCTAGTAGTGATTTCATCCTCTGTTCTGGAGCAAACACTGCATGGAAACTTAAAACTGAAGAGCTGTGTCCACTACTGATACTAGTGACTGTCCATGCTGTGAATGATGATTGTTGGTAGCATACAAACTCAGCTACATCAGAGTAACACAGAGTCCTAGTCCAGTTCAATAACCGCGGTGGACGCAAAATGCGTCAAAAATGCGTCTTCGCGTCCATTTCGCCCTACAGCTTTGTGGAGTCAAGGACGCCACCGATCACAATTGCAGACGATTCTATATTGATGTAAGTATATTTTAGGCTTATAAAATACATAGACTGCCATAAGAAAATGTTGAGTAAATTTTGTCACAACAATAAGACTTCTTTCTGATAAAGTATAAATTGAAAATATTTATTTCATAAAAATAAAGGTAACAGAATAATTTTTTAGAAACCAATATTACTTTAGCTATAACTGCTCATGATAAAACAAGTAGAAAGCTATCTTGGCAAGTGGAACACTGGCACTTCAGCATCCTAGTGATGAAGACGTTATTCTTGACCTGGCACAGCATGGCAGTGACAAGGATGGCAGTGACCAGGATGGCAGTAACTCTGATGGTAGTGACGAGGAGTTTGATGACAGCAAGAATGACTTCAGTACTGATGGGTGTAGTGACTGCAGTAGTTGCTAGATGGTCAAGGACTCTGACGAGAACGGAATTGATGATTCTGAAAGGTAGCGATTTCTACAGGAATTTTAACCACATTCTTTGTAACAATAAGTAAAAATAAATATTGTTATACAACCGGTGAGACTGCAGGGATCCCTCTGACATATACTTCTATTATGCTATGACCAGTTGCACTTGATAGTAAGATCACAAGCTATTCTGTCAACAATGCAGCCTACCAGCACATCAAAAGTAAAGACACCTTGGAGTACCAAACTGAATACACTATAATATTCTATCATTTATTTGTGATGTACCTGTTTTCATGCACAAAAGCCATAAAAAGCTTCTCTGTTCACAAAATTTATAACAGATTGCTAAGTTCAAAATAAAACACACCCTAAATAAATATCAACAAATTCTTCCTGAATGTAAGACAGATGCGTGCAAAAGCACTTTCTCTTACCTCTATGATCAAGTAGCAAACTGCTTCAGCCATGAAACCATACTTCCAACCTTACTAGTGTGCTTACTAAGAGCTTCAGTGTGATGCCATTAAGGTTTTTGCCAAACGGTGCGAGTACTTTGTTATTTTTCAGTCGGGAACAGCTCCTTAGCGTCGAATTTATGCTTTCCCAATAGCCTAGAGCGTACTCTATCGTTCGATAATACTGTCCCTGAGGCAATCTTCAAACGTTCGTCTTCTTTCTCTCGCTTAGTGTCACCCTCCCACCAAGCAATCAATCCTTTGTGTCTCGCGTGCGCCCGTGACCGCATTACGTAAGGCGCAATTAAAATTTTTGTTCGCGCGTAATCGGTTAATGTAATTATGAGTTTACACTGTTTTATGGTGTGAACTCACATCTTACCATATTTTGGTGTGACTATAGGTACACACTTAATTTGGTGTGAACTACACACCTTTTGGTTTACAGTGTATATATATATATACACTGTACAATGCATTTAATTAAAAATCATATTTTTGGAAGGTATCTTTCTTCAAGTATAGTTATAAGCAAAATTTAATTGTACACATATACTCCACTTTAGTAAGAGACCAATTAATATTTGGTAGTTCCCTTTGTTTGGGCAAAACTGACAATTACACCTATGCTTTCTGCACAAGAATATTTTTGTACAGTTTGTATGTTCTCAACATCAAGTCATTCTTTCTTGGAGAGTATCAAGTGTGTGGGCTCTTCCTTCTCGGGCAGGCAACTTCGATACTCGACGCTGTCTTGCTGGCGTGCACAACTGGTGAGCAACGATATATTCACTGCCACCAGAGTAACCACTGCTAACTCTTGTATGTAACTGTTGAACTATTTTATTACACGTAATACTGACTACAAAAATGATGAGGGCGGCTTATATAGTAATTGAGTGCAATTTACAGGCCATTACTTACCAATCTCTCAGTAGTAAGTGCACATATCATGTTTCTCTATTCTTGTTAATATAATATTGATAGCTTCTTAGGCTGCTCTCATAAATGTAGGTGACAATGTAAGACTAATGTTTGATTATGACTACAATGTTTGTGGAAAGGCATATTCTAATTTCACTGTTAATTAGAGAAAAGTTGCTTATTATTTCGGAGTATGCTAATTAATAATTAATCAGAAGATATTTTAACTCCCACTACAAGTGGTAATTCAAGTTATACTGTTACATGGACACCATCCTACTACAATAGTTCAAGATACATGATAACTGTTTATCCTGAATTTTAAACACAGGAATATCTCATCATCCACAACACTGATAACAGTACAGTACACAACATCACCACTATGTCCTACTTTCTTTTATTGACTTCTATTTGGATGCTCAGATTGCACTCTATTTAGTGACCTATACAGTGCCTAGCCAAGTCATTGTTATCAAAATACTGCAGAGATTGAGCTCATGGTATAAATATCTCATTTTTCATTATATTGGTCAATACTATCACATATATATGGCCCATTTCTACCATGAAGGTACTGAAGTGATTTATTTTTAATATTAGATATGCATCATAGAAAATAGAAGTAATTCTTTTACCTTAAGAGCAATGATTACCCTATTGTCATTCAAAGTTCTACCTCACCCTCACTCATTAAACATATTATAATTATAAGATGGTGTGTAGTGGTAATAATGACTGTGATAAGGGAGCAGCTAATGATATATTGTGCCCTTACTTCATTTAATTGCTTGTTGATGCTCATATTCAAATATGTTTATTAAGCAGAGCTACACTGGGATGTTCAGGATATTAGCCAAATATATGGCTAGTTATTCTATTATAAAGCATTCACACTCATTTAAAGTTTAAAGAACAATTATGATAGTATAGTCTGTCTAGATTGGATGACTGTATTAAAAAAATTTAACTTGTATTAAAAACTTAAAATGTAAAGAGTACAACTCATAGAGTTAATAAACAATTCATAATTTAAAATAAATCACTGACTTAAACGAGTCCATTGTGAAGGATTCAGGAGGATAAACTGTTACCATGTATCTTGAAATATTGTAGTAGGATGGTGTCCATGTAACTCGGTAACTCGAAGAATCAAGTAATTGGTGTTAAAGTAATGTCCAATGGTACCACAGTATTTTCTATTATTGTAAAATGACATTTACATTGTATAATGTCGCCATACTACTATAGTGAACCACTATCTTACTATTTTGTGGGTAGTAATTGAGTATGTCAGAATTACAGCCCACAATTGCCAAGAGTGTAGCTTCAATTATCAAGACAGTCAGAGACAATGATGAATTACCATAAAGTGTCTGAGCATTAACTTCAGTAGAATTTATTGTAGCTGTTTTCATTGTTCGAAGTTGCCTTTGCTTTTTTCCAGACCCCGTTATGTGAGAAAGTTTCAATCTAATTATTATGAAGGGTCAGACTTGATAGTTGTGATGTTGTTTTTTTATTAAAAAAAATGTATTATAAATTTCATTTTTACATCGATCAATGAAATAATGTAAAAATAATTTCTGTTATTATACATTTCTACTTGCTTTTCAAAATTGTCTGCAATGTTTGCAGACAATATTGGCTTATGTATTGGTAATAATGACTACTATGTTTTATCTTGATAATCTAATGCTGAACCTGAATCTATAGAACAGTTTATTCTATGATATTTAATATAAGGTTGAAATAACTTACACTTATTGACAATTATTGCAATCTAATCTCGACTTTAACTCGATATAAATGGCACACTTCAAAACAAAATGTTCTAATTGTATAACAAGGGCTAATATGAATTTGAATAGTATACTATTAAGAAAGTAAAACTATGCTCAAATTTGGGATTCATAAATAATTATTGTGAACTGTGTTGACTATCAAATAAAAATAATTAATTACAAATGCTCTAGTTTACACTCTAAGCACTCATTTTATTAGTTAAATCTCAAGACAATTCTCTGTAATAATAATAATTTGGTAAATATGATTCAGAATTAAGCAGTATACAGCCTTTTTTATGAAAAATCAATTATTATAATAATAATGTCAATTATTATATAATAATATTATAATAATTATAATAATAATGCTGGAATAATAATAATGCTGGAATTAAGACTGGAATTAAGACTGGAATTAAGACTGGAATTAAGACTGGAATTAAGACTCAATTAAGACTCAATATCAATAGCTTGAATTGCAGCAGTTCAAAATAACCACAAGCCTTTAGATATAGTCTCCCCAAAAAAATCTCTTTATCCAAAACAAAATTCTCCCCCACTAAAACAAATGTTCTCTCTAATTAAAAAAGGACTATTAATACATGTAATAAAAATAAGCATGCTAGCAGCTGGAGGAATATAGCAAGTGAATGAGTGGGTATGTATCTAGCAACCAGTACGACAATACCTTACTAGAAAATAGGTTGCCACATCTACTAAACAATACCTAACCACATCTACTAGGCAATACCTTACCATATCTACTAGACAATAACTTACCACTACCTATCCAAACTTAAGGGAAGCAAGGCCGGGTGGGAGGGGGGGGGCTGGAGTTTTCTGAGCCCCCACCTTCCGAGATTGTAATCAAATTTTTGCTGAGTAATGTAAACATTTAATCATTTATTTCTTATTTTTAAAAATATAAATTTCTGTCTATATTAGATGACTGTAACATCACTTAATAGTTTTACAACTGTAAACTGTTAAGGAGGACAAATTAAGAGTTGGTAAACAATTTATCAGTTACAATGCATACTTACACAATAGTACATCAAACTTGAAAATATGTCGCCATCAGGATAAGTTAAAGAAAATATTATTAAGCTCACACACAACTTGAATAAATATCATGAAAAGTTGGTGTTACCAGGTGAGGATCTAGGCGAGAGGTGGGAGGAGTTCGAGGGGGCCCACCACAAATTCAAGTTTATTGATGAATTATGATGAACAAGGGTATAAATATAGGGAAATATATATATATATATATAACAATATATATATATACACAGAACAACTGCATGCTAATCTTATGCTTTTTTATTAATAATACATGTCTAAATCATTTACATCACTGGAATGTTTAGGATAATTACTATTGCTTAAATAACTTTAGTATCATTATACATTTACACTTAGCGAGCATGCTCAATTCTTCACATATCACCTTTCTTACCCGTTTCATCATTTTCACTTCTCATTGTTACTCAAACTGTTTATGTCTGAACTTATCAAGCAACAGCTAATACAGAATAACTAGTCTCTATATAGTTAGAGAGATGTCTAGAGTGAAGAACTGTTTACAATAAACATTCCCTGTCTGATTTATGTAGTGACGACAACCAAGAGGCCAGCCTTACAACCTGACTCGCTAGAGGTTGACCATGTGTGAGCATTTCCCTCTTCACTTCATGTTATTGTTGGTTTGTGATCATATTAACCTAAATATTATTATATAGTCTTGCTTGCACTGGAATGTTCAAGATAATTATTATTATTATTCAATTACAGTAGAATCTCCCTTATCCAGACCTCGAAGATGTGGGAACCTCCCTCCACCAAACAGCTGCTAAGTTATCTTTGTTAGGGTAAAACACATAAAAACTGAAATTAAGAATTGCTGCAACTCAGTCTTTATAGCCTAAATTAATATCTTTCACTACTTGCAATACTTGTAATGGTTCATGTCAATAAAGAGTCATGACAGGAGCAAATAAACTCAACTACATCAGATTAGCACTGTGTCCTCGTTTTGTTCACTTGATACAGATCAGCTACACAAACTGAATGCTGATTTTTATAGTATAGTTGTATATCCAACTAATATTTACAATATAGAATTTCATCTCAAGCTATGATAAATTCTCATTTAATAATTCTCAGATTTCATATTCACTTTTCTGAAACAGTGAAACTTATGTATTATGTCACTTCCTGTTAAGTAAGGGGTTCAAGTTCATCATCTTTTTTTTCTAAACAGGAAGTATTATGATCATATAATTCAGCATAGTATTTAGAAGAATAAATCTTGGCATGGATAGTAAAAACTGGCCTTCGTTCTTCAGTGTCAATCCTGATAAAAGTATAACAATTAAATAAAATTAAAGCAGTTTTTAAGTTTATATATCTATTTGTGTGGCCTAAAGAGTTCTTGCATTGCCAACATAAGCAAGCTATTTTGAACTCTTGTGGTGAGATGTCTCATTTAACTCTTTCCCCTGATAAGCATGACAAGCAAAAGCATCTGAGCTCTTAGGTAATTCTCACACTGCAAATTATATTTGTCACAAATCTGCAGTAATAATATGCAAACTTTATTGTAGTTATTTTTTGCCATTTCATGTCTAATAAAGTTGGAGATATAGCTCACCATCATACACATGTAATGGTCAGGTTAATAAAGAACCCATGAATACTGCTGACCACAAACAGGCTTGTGAAAGCAGCAGCACATGAACAAAGTGTATTGATCCTTCGTTGATTGTAGGGTATTATCCAAGTTAGTCAAAAACTAGAATTCTAACGAGCACTATAACATCTCTCATATCCCTATGCTATGCGGGAGATGGCCGGCAGTACCAGTTTCACAAACTTTTACGGTCCCCAAAAAATAGGGCCTGGCCCTATTTGTCCGGCATAACTGGAGCTACTCTGACTGGCTAGCATTGCCTTCACATCAAGCAATATTTCCCTGTATAAAGGGAAGTCTACTGTTCATGGACAAAAGACAAAGACAAGAAGAAAAAACAAAACAAAATTAACAAACAAATGTTATTAATAAATTTCCAAACTATTAAAATCACTTGCCTTACGTGTTGAATATTCCTTTGGTGTTATTGTTGAAGCAATTTGTTTTGTCACTTTCTCATAACTTGAAGTAATTGCCACTATATAGGAATACTGCAATATCTACTATGATTGAAGCACAGTTGCTTTTTGCTTTTGGCTCATGAACTATATTTTATTTTGAAATTATGCAAAAACCCAATTACTTTACAAGTGCTATGAATGGAATAGCTTAACCATGCTATCACTTGCTAATTGTATCCGTGCAATATTCGACAACTGCTAACCTAGCATGCTCACTTAAACTCATGATTTTATCAATTTCTTAGCTACTGTTAGCTTAACAATGATTATTATGTCATTTGGATCCAATTGGACTTCTATACCATTTCATTCCTTAATACTTCATTATACCCAGGAAAAAAAAAATTATAGGCAATCAAGCAGAAACGTAATGACAGTAGAAACCATTATAAACTTTACTGTTTGCCTCATTCAAATGAATTTTCTCTTTTGTGTTAGGTTTCTAACCTATGTTGATTTTTTGTGTATTAACTAACCTTGTAAAGTTAAATCTCATATTTTCCACTGTGTAATGCAAAAAAATTTTTTTTGATTGAACTTGAATGTGAGCTGAATTGAAAACACAAACAAAAACAAAAAACAAAAAAAACAACAGAAAAAGACGAAACATCCTAGGTTACTCATTATGTAAATACAAGAAAAGTTGAAGTCTTAGCTACATAACTATTAGCAATACAAGCTGAAAGTATAACTATAATAATTACGTAATGTATGCCTATTACAAGTTCATTTAAAGTACAATGAATATCATGCAAATTTCTATAAAATGCTATAAAGAAACAAGATTTAAAATACCTGCAATATCCAGTATGGGCAATCATAATTCCAGCTATAATTGGCAAGGTTTTGACTCTCACACTCACTCAGGTGTTCACTTGAATAGGAAGTTTGTATTTACTAGTGAGTGCAGCAATTAATAATTAAGTGGTATTGTAACAAATTAGTTTACCACACTAAGCAGCTCAAGAACCAACAAGAAGTGTTACAGTCGATGTGACAAGAAGTGCTACAGTCGATATGTCTGAAGTTCCTTAGCGTTTACCACTGGTATTAGCTATAACTTTATTAGCTTTCACCTTAATCCAGTCATTGTTTGCTCACTTAATTCTGCAACAGTAAGGATGCTTTAAATAACTTAAAAAAAGTGCTTGTTAATGGCTTCATAACCCTAGGGCACCGCTTCTTGAAGTTCATTGCTATTTTAGCAGGTTAGTTCATTCCCAAATCGGTACTAGTAATGAATGGGTGGGACACGTAATTGCGTTCTTTTACCCGCCTTCATAAATGAACATTAGTCTGGTCGGATGTTTTTAAGTTTTTTTCACTCAAGAATTGTTATTCGCTCACTTCGCTGACGTTTTTTACTGAGAGAAAAGGTAGCGTTAATGCAACAATTCCTAGTATTCCAGTTTGCGTTGTTTTCTTAAGATGCTACAGTTTAAATTACGTCATTTGTGCTTTCTCATATCGTTTCAGTATTATAATTCGGTATGTGTGGCTGATATCTATCAAGTGAACGAAACCAGGACTCTGTGTTATTCTGACATAGCCGAATTTTTATGCTCACAACATTTACCTTATGTATACTGGACAGTCACTAATACTGCAACTGGAAATAGAATATTCTTAAGTTTTCGCACAAATTTAGACCCAGTCAGGATGATAACTACTACTGTTGACTCTACGATAGTAAAAGCTCAAGTAATGTCTAGCAATTCATCAATTGTTTTGTGTTTTTTTAATAAATAAATGCTTCTATAACAGCCTCTATAAATTGCAACAATGAGATCATTATGTATCACCGAAGTAAGTATAGTAAAAAGTGTGTAATATTATATTATATATGTATATATATAATCTCAATAATTTGGGGTTATCCCACTTAACGTTCTATCTAATTTTGCAACCTGCTGTAATAATTATTGTATTTGTATTGAATACAGAAACCATTGAAAAAACATCACAAATTGCTTTAACACCCCTAGCTAGCCGTTCTCGATATAGAGTGACATGGATGCCATCCTTCTACCACACTTCAAGATACATGATGACAGTTCATCCTCCTGAATCCTACAAACCCGAAAATCTCATCATCCACAACACTGATAACCGTACAGTACACAACATCACTATAGCACTCAATGACAGCCCACACAGGATATATTCTACTTTTACCCTGAGTAAGTATTACTATTTTGTACATATGTTTGTTATTGAGATCTGGGATTTAGGCACAGCACATACACCAATCTCCCTTTGAAAAGTAATATTGATATAAATACTAGTGGTGTGCTTGAGCACAAATGGCTAGCGAGCCTTAAACTACACTATTGTTAAATGATTGATTTTAACAACTAACACTCAAGCTACTGATATAAAGTAGAGTTTTTAAATTAAGTATATGTGGTAAAGGGGATTCAATGCCATAGTAACCGCTCCCCGCAACTGTTTGAATTGAAAAAGAAGAAACAAAATCAAGTCACGTTATTTAAAAATTTCTTTGTGATATTCTTAATAGTAGTTGTAACGCACAATACTTTCACACAACTGAACATACCTACGCAAGACTTACCTTCTGGTTCGTCTAGTGGACGATGAATTTTCAAGTAAATGCTGTTGAGAGTAGGGCTTATAACTGTGACAAATAGCTATTAACTTACCACCGCCACTAACTCGAATAGAAATGGAGCTCCCATAAGTTTTTACGTTTTAACTGCACCCGCAAAACAATTCAAAGCTGTAAAAAATTAAATTTCTAAAGTGATACGGGTAATGGTCGGTAAACCAGAGGATTCTGTTTAGTGAAGTTTGGCCAATAACTGTTAGGATCATTAGGGAACAGATTCCTAGGCATTCAGTCCTGCTCTGGTTAGATTAGATCTTACTAAAATTCTGGTGAAAAAGTTTGAGCTTTTATCTATCGCTGATGGTAGGTCAGCGTTTGGAGACAATTTTAGCTTTTATATTAACTGCAAACCAATATTAGTTATTTGAATTTCATTGTTAAATATCAAAATTTTATTGCAGCAAGATTGAGATACAAAATAAATTTTAAAGAAGATAGATGACAAAATAGTAACTCATGAATAATTAATGAGCATAGTGTATAGCAGAACCTTAAAATCTCGTGAATACAATTATACTCTCGTGAATTTATATTATAGATTGCTTGCGCATGCGTGGGATAACCAGCAAAACCGGTATAACTTTCCCCCTAGTTTTCATCCGAGTCGTAGTGTTGAAGATGGAGAGGGAAAATCTGCCTGGACCAGGTAGTTAGTTGCGCTGCTAAATACGTTCCAGAGACAATGTGGGGTGCACCAGCGGGATCACTGGTAAGGTTGAACTTGTTCCAGAACTTCCAATAAAAAGTTAGCTGGTAATTCGAGTTTAAGTTGTATTTAAACATATTGATTTATTTTGCTAAACTGTAGCTAAGCCTTAGGTGTATCAGTATAATTCGAGTTTAAGTTGTAGCATTTAAACATATTGATTTATTTTGCTAAACTGTAAGCCTTAGGTGTATCAGTATAACTCCAGTTTTTATGCTTACTTCATATTGTCTTGTTGTAATATTTATTGTACAACAACAATTATATAATATTTTGACAGTTGTGGAGATTATTGCCAATTTTTGGCTTCCTTCTCTCCTGCCCAGCAGACCAGGCAGATTTTCTTGGTATTGAGCAGAGATTTAATGATTCTAATCGATATGATCTGTTTTTCTGCTGCAATATTTGCGGAGATTATATGCAATGGTCAGTGAATGGCGCTGATGTTCTGACTCATGTGACATCTTTAACTTCCCTTGGAGACGTCAGTTCTACGACATCTGGAACCAGCTCTAATTCACTTCTGTACAGTTCATCAGTTTTGTCCAAGCGGCGTTCCAAAGGTAATCAAGTGTGCCTAGATACTCTACTTATAGTTACTCAGACGAATCAAGTCTTGCCAGTGGTCGCTTGCCAAAGTAACTCAAACAACCTCATTGTGCGGTATAATGCAGAGCCAATGAATAGATTTAAAGAGATTGATAATATCACTGTTGTTGTAAAGTACTCTGAAGTTGGTCGTCTTGATGTAGTTTCCCCTGGTAACAATTTTGTAACCCACATTTTGCTCTGCCGTAGCTTTGGCACCATCCTCACGTGGTCAAATCAATCCGAATCGTTTGATGTTCCATTTGACCGAAATACAGTTCATGCAGGTGATAGGCAAATACTGCCACTTTCACCATTACAGTCCAATGTTGCGCTGTATAATTCAGTAGTTTTGGAAAACAATGAACAATATTTAACCACTGTCATTTTCTGGACCGATTACAGCACTGTTGGTAGCTATCATGTGTCATGCCATTCTCAGTCTAACGTGATTTCTACTATGGTAAACATTGAACCAGGTGCATCGACTTCAGTTGCAACTACTTCAGTTGCATCAACCAGTTTACATCATATTTCATGTAAGTTGATGTTTTCCTTGGCATTACTTAAAATGTCAAAGACTTAGTTTATCAGTTACATATTTTGTACATTTTGTGATATCTTTTCATATATAATTTATCTATAGGACTATTATTATGGTATTGAATTCAGACATTTAATAAAGTTTTGTCTAAATGCTTTGGCAAAAAGAATGATTCATACTCACAATGTATTTTTTTTTCTACTAAAACACACAAGCAATACATGTTTCCAATGTTATTGTGAAAATTTTATCAATATTATAATATACACACATAATATATAATATTATAATATATAATGTATAATATTTTCAGATGCTCCACTGACTATCAACGATAATACTGAAGGACTAAATACATGTTCTAGCCATTCTCTATCAACAGTACTGAGTGTAGTTGTGACATGTCTTCTGACCATCATTATTCATGTCATTATAATAGTAGTAGTATTTACAATCACAATGAAGAGGAAAAGTAAGCAGAAGTTCATTTAATATTATAATATAACAATTATTATTTTTTGATTCAGGCAAAATTAAGAATCGATCACTGCAGTAAGATTTCCTTAAAATCAACATAGTAATATTACAATACTATTAATCAGTAATTTTTTCTTTCAGGTTTGCTGAACACCGTGGCAATAAAAAGGTTGTAAGAATAGGACAAATAATATCATTATTATTTATAATTGTTTTCATTTTCAAAAACATCATCATATTCACTATTTTTAGGAATCCTCCCAGTTAAAACATTCACAGATATTAACAAGCGAGGTATGATATATCACATTGATAGGAAGTAATGTACTTCTAGTGCTAATGATTGTCCAATAGTTATAATATAATGTAGCTAAAAGTTTCATGTTGTAGAAGGCATAGACATTTGACTGATGCATGTTGATGACTGATTTTTCAGGTAAAATATCTATATATCTATATAAAATATCAATATATAAATCATTTTATTTGCTTACAAGGCAATTAGTTATCAGGTTATGTCACTATTCAATGATGATATTATAATTGCAATTTTCTATATTCACAGAATGCTGCATATGCCACTGTTCAGGCCAACAGGCAAATGGTATAAATAAACACAGTATTGAATTAATTTGGTTATAGTTAAGGTACATTTTAAAAAATTATACTTTGTGCAATTCTATTAAAGTACAAAAAAAATATTGAATGCTGATTTAAACAAATTATCCAACTTTCTAAATATAGTGGGAAATAACTGCTGACAATCATTGGATTGCAAATGACTTGAATGATGATGGTAAGCCATTGACTGATATTGTAATGCTATCTAAATATTCAGCTACTGAATTCACTTTTTTCTCAGATATGTATGAGACAATTGATAACTGAAGAATAGATGTCATCATCAAGGACAGTGTTGTTACTTACTAAAATATACTAATGCCTTACTTCATAATAATGATAGTAGTACTTATGTTGAATCTCAATGTCTAGTTCATGTCATTCATTGACCATTTAATTTAGGCTTTTTGGTACATTTTATAATTTCATGAAAGAGAATTTTCATGGTATTTAAGTAATAAAAAGAGTGCAAAAATGTGAGTATTTTAAATAATTATAATATTTCATTGTTAACAGTTTCAAAATATTGTTATGAGTCAATTGTGGAACATGGCTTTACTTTCACAAAGTATTTTCTATTTCAAATTCACAGTAGGTTTTATTATAACAAGCAAAAGTGTGTTTATATCAATTTGTACTTATTATTTTTATTTCAACTCAAGATTAGATTACAGCAATTGTAAATAAGTGTAAGTTATTATAATTTTCCAATATGCATCATAACTGTCCAAGGCACAGTTTATAAACAATGCACATGCAGTTTATTTTAGAATAGATTGTTCTATAGTTTCAGTTTCAGCATTAGATCATCAAGATAAGATATAATTAGAAAATGAAGAAGGGTAGTTTTCAACTGGTACAATAACATCTTATAAAATTTTTTGGATATCGTTTTGTACAGTCACAATCGTTGTTGAAATGAGAGTGAACACTTAGTAGTAAAATAAGTAGCTGTATATTTAGATTTATCTGGAGTATCCCAGTGTACGCAGGTTAAATTGTTTTAATATGAGCATAAAATAACAATAAAAGGAAGTACGCTGCTCTCCTATATAGTCATTATTCCCAAAACCTAATACGTAAGCTATAATATGTTTAATAATATTAATTTTTATGCAACATCATCATTCTATGGATTATATAAAAGATTCAAGGTCATGTGAGCATAAGATATTCTCTATTTTTTAAACATACCTTGATAGTGAAATATTTTAAAACACTTTTGACTAAGTATAGTTATACATTGGACATATATATCAACATTCAAATATACTGTTTGCATTAGTGTGCACTGCATGAAAAGTGTCCATTGATAACCATAACAAAATCATAAATTAGTGTATAATTGAAACTAGCTTGATTATAAAATCTACAGCCTTGCAAACATTTAGTCAACTCTAATTATCAACACAGTTTACAATATATAATGGCTGTCAATGGACTCTTTTCAGTTAGTGATTTATTTTAAATTATGAATTGTTTATTAACTCTATGAGTTGTGCTCTTTACATTTTAAGATTAATGCAAGTTAAATTTTTTTAATACAGTCATCCAATCTAGACAGACTATACTGTCATAATTGTTCTTTAAACTTTAAATGAGTGCGAATGCTTTATAATAAAATAACTAGCCATATATTTGGCTGATATCCTGAACATCCAGTGTAGCACGGCTTGATTAACAAATTTTTATGAGCATCAACCCACAATTAAATGAAGTAAGGGCACAATATATCATTAGCTGCTCTCTTATCACAGTCATTATTACCACTACACATAATCCTATAATTATTATGTTTAATGATATTTTATTTTATGTAAAATAATATATCGTGGTTTAATAATTTTTATCCGTAATAGTTTCTAACACTGATAGAGTGAAGAATCTGTAGTGCTCATAGATTAAAAATATTCAATGCTGATAGGGTAAACTCTTTGTAGTGTATGTATAAGGCAAGAGATCACTTTAACCATCATTCCAATATTACTCCTTTTTTTGTTGCAAAGGACTAAATTGAACTGAGTTAAATTCATTGTTCTTGGTTGCTGTTATTGAAACTCTTACAGCAAATATTCTGAAGAGAATAATAATTAGTGTGAATACAGAAATGCAATAGATCTACATGAACATCAAATTTGTTAAGAGTAATGATACAATTTTGCCTCACAGTTTCCTTGTTGTACAAGGTATAAGACTAATGCTCTTATAGGGAACAAGGCAGCACGCTAATGAAATTGGATGAGGAATCAGTAATGCTTATTATGTGAGGACTCAAGTATCAATTTAAACAAAGAGCGTAGAAATATCTAGTGCCTATTGGGTAAGGGGTCATTAAAAATGATTGGGTTAAGAATCCCTAATGCTCATGGAGTAAGGGGTCGCTCTATTTTATACTCATCATAGCACAAGATGTTAGTCAAATGCTCATGATGTAGTGGTCACTCTAATCCTGATCATAGGGTGATCATTGTTCTTAAGGTAAAATAATTACTTCTATTTTCTATAATAAATCACTTCAGTTTTTTGGTAGAAATGGGCCATATATGTGATAGTATTTGGAATGCTTATTCCTAATACAATCTGCAAACCGTTTTACTTCCTTTCTACTTAATTACTTCACAATAGGTGTGCTTCAGCAATAGAACAAGACAACAACTCAATGTTATTCTCATATGGAGGAGTTTATCGGCTACGGCAAAATGATACAGTAACAGTATTGCCTGATAGTAATATTATCACTAAAGCGAGGTCGTCAGGTTTAAGTTTCAACACTGTGCTGGGACCAGATCTGAGGATAGCATCCATTTAGGTATACTCTACTTTAGTAAGAGACCAGTTAATATTCGGTAATTCCCTTTATTTTGGACTAAACTTATAAGTACATAATATACTCTTTCTGCAAGACTATTTTGTAGCACTGTATATATAACATACCTCAAGTCTGACATTAAGGTTCACCAAACAGTGTTTTAGTTTTTCTATTACATTGTTATTGATATTAGCGGTATGTATATTATATAGAGCTACTCAATAATATTGCAGAACCTTTCTTAAGCTACAATGTCACCTTACTTTTGTAGTATACTATGGTTTCTAGTCTGTCAAGGGGCTCTCTATTTATCTCCAGTATGTACAGCTCTTCTCCACCAAGTGAATAGTACCAGAACACTCTGCTATTCAGAATTAGCTAGTTTGTATGTTCTCAACATCAAGTCATTCTTTCTTGGAGAGTATCAAGTGCAACATCAACAACTCCATTGCTGACATTTGTAACTCAGTCATCAGTGCAGATAAGAGAGGCTTCATTATATTCTACTCCAGTGACAGCTAGAGTCATATTTACCAACTCAACTTTTATTAATACTAGTTTGACTATTTCAGCTTCTTTATCTGTTACAATTGAGTGTAATTTACAGGCCATTACTTACCAACCTCTCAATAGTAAGTGCACATATCATGTTTCTCTATTCTTGTTAATATAATATTGATAGCTTCTTAGACTGTTAATGTAGGTGCCATTGTAAGACTAATGTTTGATTATGACTACAATGTTTGTGGAAAGACATAAATTCTAATTTCACTGTTAATTAGAGAAAAGTTGCTAATTATTTTGGAGTGCATTTTGCTAAGCAGTTATATATAAATAACTAATATATTATGAGTACTCTCTGATACCATCAGAAGATATTTTAAACCCCACTATAAGTGGTAATTCAAGTTATACTGTTATCCTACTACCTCCCTTCAAGATATAGCAATAACTTGCTAAGATTATACTTATTAACTGTAATTAAAGGTTATAATTATCATTATTCTCTACTTATTATATAGAATCACTCCTGTATGTGGTGTCATTATAAGTGCTATAGTTTAAGATAATCATTTGTAAATTATATCACATTTAGCTGAAATGTAACTATATGAAACTCTACTGATTCAGAGATTATACCTAAATATATGAAAAACGAATAACTAATTTAATGATTACTAATTTACAAACCAATTCGTTTATTCACAGTACTAGTTATTGTTAAACAATAAAGATTTTCAAAAAGGGAAGAATTAATTTCATGACAACTGTTTATCCTCCTGAATCCTAAACACAGGAAGATCTCATCGTCCACAACACTGATAACAGTACAGTACACAACATCACCACTATGTCCTGTTTTCTTGTATTGACTTCTATTTGGATGCTCAGATTGCACTCTATTTAGAGACCTATACAGTGCCTAGCCAAGTCATTGGTATCAAAACACTGCAGAGATTGAGTTCATAGTATAAATATCTCATTTTTCATTATATTGGTCTATTTTTCAAAATATTTTTGAAAATATATGAGCGAGCTATGTTGTAATTATCACGTCACTTATTATTAATACATATTCAAACATAATATTTCATGATTTAGCTGTGAGCTCTTCAAAACATAATATAATATCTCAATAAAGCAATGCTTACAATTGTGATGGTCCCATAGAATAGGAGCTAAAATACTTGTTTAATAATACAATAAACATCTTCAACTTGCAGACCTATAAAAAACATGGGTATACAATATCACAGTAGCTCTCAAAGACTGATCACCAAAAAAATTCTACTTTTACAGTAATGAATTTATTAAGCAAAACTGTCTTCACTTCTTTTAAACAAGTTGTTGTGAGATGATGCTCCGGTAATTATAAATCAATGTTGACAATATGCTTTATTTTGATTATAGTTAAACTTCTATAAGCATCACTTTAATACAACATGAAGCTACATTTTTGATACATGAGTGACTACAAGCTCTAATGCTTTTACTGTTTTAGCAACTGAATTCATTACTTCCTCAAATGCACAGACTATCTGATGAAACTTTTAGCTACATACTGCAATATATTCAGTAGCTATAAGTCATGCCTCATGATGTAGTAGTAATATTTGAACTTCAGAAGTCTTTCTCGTGTCATTAAGGAATTAAATGCAATATTATTGACAATAATAAATAACTCATTAGTACAGAATATGGAGTTAGTGTAAATGTTAGGTATATAACAAAGCTATATGGATTCATTGGTTTTTGTACAGCAAGTTGTGCACATGTTTGGAGTCTCAGGTAGTGCATTGTTCCTACAACTAATTCCTTTAATTCAACTAGATAATGGTTTGGTGCAGCACATAAGTGGCTTAGCTAAACACATCCTGAAACTACA